>Ga0265298_10003903_pt1 | contig 19353 bp, 12 predicted proteins | sample AusTroGonzalo_MG_3_FD_193486 | JGI IMG/M metagenome (GOLD analysis project Ga0265298, IMG submission 193486) | Bovine rumen microbial communities from tropical cattle in Woodstock, Queensland, Australia - Gonzalo_01 | ecosystem: Host-associated > Mammals > Digestive system > Stomach > Rumen ... | reverse complement strand
AATCTTTATGCCGAATCGGTGTTTTATCAGACGGCATCCAAAAACCGTCTGCCAGGTCGTGCACAGGATGCTGCTCGTGCCGAGCGTGCGCTGCTGGAGCGCGCTGGTGTGAACTCGTCGGCCTACAGAATAGCCGATGGCAGTGGCTTGTCACTCTATAACTATCTGTCGGCAGAGCTCGAAACCATGATTCTGCGCTATGCCTTCCGTCATCAGTCTGTTTATAGTCATCTGCTTTATTCATTGCCTATCGCTGGCGAGGACGGTACGCTAAAGAAGCGCATGAGGGGAACATCGGCCGAAGGTAATGTACAGGCTAAGACGGGCACCCTGACGGGTGTCATCTCGCTGGCAGGTTATTGCTCTGCATCCAATGGTCATCGTCTTTGCTTTGCCATCATGAATCAGGGCATACAAAAAGGCTCGGATGCCCGAGCCTTTCAAGATAAAGTTTGTATGATTCTTTGTGATTAGAAGTTCACACCAAGGTTTACGAAGAAAGCACCATTGTGTACAGATGCATCATCGTTGACGATCTTCCAGTCGGCAATGTTTGAGATGCCAAACTGATAACCCATTTCCAGGTACAGCTTGTTGTATTCAGCGCCGCAACCAATCTTAATGCCTGCGTCAAGGCGCTTGAAGTCTGCAATGTCGTTGCTGAAAGAGTCATCTTTGCTTGCGCCTTCACCTAATTTCTCCTTACCGCCAATACCATAAGAGAAGGTAGGACCGATGAAAGGCAGAACGGCAATCTCGTCAGTAGCCTGGATGCCATACTTCAACAGAACGGGAATCTCGAGGTAGTTCAGGTTGGCATATGTATTCTTATTCTTCTTAGCACCACGCTGTGTGAAGTACAGACCACTCTCCAAGAAGATAGGAGTAGAGTCAGACACACGGATACCAACAACGCCAGCCAAGTTCAGACCTGCTTTTGAACCACTGAAACCATCAGTATCACCAGTCAGGTTAGAAACATTAAGACCCATGCGCATGCCGTAGTAAACAGTGCTTTCATTGAGTGAGAAACCGCCGCTGCTGAGCTGAGCGAACGAAGGTGCTGCGAACAGCACGGCTACGATAGCCATAAGAAACTTTTTCATACTTCTTGTTTTTTTAGTTAACGTTTGATAAAAACTTTGTGCAAAGTAACACATTTTTTTTGACTTATCCAAACGTTATGACAAAAAATATTGGTCTTTACAGTAAAGAAATGGTAAAAAGATAGACAACAGCAGCAGGAATAGCCAGCAACGACGAGTCGAAACGGTCGAGCATGCCGCCATGGCCTGGCAGAATGTTGCCACTGTCCTTGATGCCGAGTGTGCGCTTGAACAGACTCTCTACCAAATCGCCCCAGGTGCCGAATACCACCACGGTGAGACTCAGACCGGCCCATTGCCACATGGTGAGGTTGGCTTGCTCTGGGATGTAAGTGTCCAGCAAGTGCCACACCAGGATGGCGATGCCCACCACCAGGAGTCCACCTCCGATACTGCCTTCCCACGACTTGCCTGGCGACACACGAGGGAACAGCTTATGGCGTCCCAGCAGTGAGCCACAGAGATAGGCACCTGTGTCGTTCATCCAAAGGAAAACGAATACACTCAGGGGGAGTACAAACGAATAGCTGCCTGCCTGTGGGAATGCCAGCACGTTGAGCATTGAGAAGGGTAGGGCGATGTAAAGCTGGGGCAACATGGTGTATGCCCAGTTGTTGATGGGGTCCTTAGCCTTCAGGTAGAGCTCGGCAATGAGCAGATAGATAATGGTGATGAGATAGGGGATGAACACGGTGTCGGTGTTCACAAAGCCGCTGCAATGTCCTGCCATGGCCAAGAACAGGTATACGCCAGCCACGGTCGAGATGAACTGGTTCACCTGTACATAGGGTCGTTCGTTCACCAGGCCACAGAACTCCCAGATGGTCATTCCTGTGACAAGGGCGAACAAAAAGACCATTGCCAGTGGGTTCAGGAAACTGACCACGATGGCGGCGACGAAAAAGACGCCTGTAATGGTTCTTACAATAAAGTTCTTCATAGTAGATTGATTTTATTTGTTGTCATCCGTTGCCTCCGCAGGTTCTGCGTTCTCTGGCGTTTCCGGATTGTTGTTCTTTGCTTCCAATTGCTTGGTGCGCTCCTCAGCCATCTTCTCGGCTTCAGCGCGCATCTGTGCTTCCAGGAGCTCGTCGGCACGACTGGTCCAGGGACGTTTGCCAAAGATCTTCTCCACATCCTCTGCAAAGATAACCTCGCGCTCTACCAGCAGTTGTGCCAGCTGGGCATGACCTTCTGCGTGTTCTGTCAGAATCTGCTTGGCACGGTCATACTGCTCGTTAACCATCTTCAGAACCTCGTCGTCCATAATCTTGGCAGTTGTCTCTGAGTAAGGACGCTGGAACTGGAACTCTGCATTGTTATAGTAGCAGAGGTTGGGCAGCTTCTCGCTCATACCAGCGTAGGCCACCATGCCGTAGGCCTGCTTCGTGGTGCGCTCCAAGTCGTTCATGGCACCAGTAGAGATATGGCCTACAAAGAGTTCCTCGGCAGCACGTCCGCCCAGGAGCGAGCACATCTCGTCGAGCATAGCTTCCTTGGTCTGCAGCACGCGCTCCTCTGGCAGGTACCAGGCTGCGCCAAGAGCCTGTCCGCGTGGCACGATGCTCACCTTTACCAATGGATTGGCAAACTCTGTGAACCACGAGATGGTGGCGTGACCAGCCTCGTGAATAGCTATCGAGCGCTTCTCGGCCTCGGTCATCACCTTGGTCTTTTTCTCTAATCCGCCAATGATGCGGTCAACAGCATCCAGGAAGTCTTGTTTTCCAACCTTCGGACTGTCGTGACGGGCAGCAATCAGGGCTGCCTCGTTACATACATTGGCAATGTCGGCACCAGAGAAACCTGGTGTCTGGCGAGCCAGGAAGTCCACATCAACGGTCTCGTCGAGCTTCAGGGGTTTCAGGTGCACCATGAATACTTCCTTACGCTCGTTCAGGTCGGGCAGGTCAACATGTATCTGGCGATCGAAACGTCCTGCACGCAGCAGGGCCGAGTCGAGCATATCCACGCGGTTGGTGGCAGCCAGGATGATGACACCACTGTTTGTTCCAAAACCGTCCATCTCTGTGAGCAGGGCGTTCAGCGTGTTCTCGCGCTCGTCGTTGCCACCCATAGCAGGGTTCTTGGAACGGGCACGGCCCACGGCATCAATCTCGTCGATAAAGATGATACAGGGACTCTTTGCCTTGGCCTGCTGGAACAGGTCGCGCACACGACTGGCACCAACGCCCACGAACATCTCGACGAAGTCGGAACCGCTCATCGAGAAGAAGGGTACACCAGCCTCGCCGGCTACAGCCTTGGCCAAGAGGGTCTTACCTGTTCCTGGAGGGCCTACCAACAGGGCACCCTTGGGAATCTTACCACCCAGGTCCGTGTATTTCTGTGGGTTCTTCAGGAACTCAACAATCTCTTGTATTTCTTGCTTGGCACCAGCCTGACCAGCCACATCCTTGAATGTGATGCCCAGTTCGCCGCCCTTTTCATACATCTTGGCTTTGCTCTTGCCAACGTTGAAGACGCCGCCACCCATGCCGCCGCCACCCATGCGACGCATGAAGATCATCCACAGGAATACGAGGAAGAAAATGGGCAGCAGACTGGAAATGATAAAGTTCAAAATACCATTGCTGCTCTCGTGCTCATAATCAAACTTTCCTTTAAAGAAACCACGGGCGCGAGCAGAGTCAACAAACTCCTCTATCTTGGCATTACTACCATATTCAACAGACAAATAGGGCTCTGCGCCTGTCTGTGCTGTTGTCTTATGGAATACAGCCTGAATACTGTCGGGCTTCACATACATTTTCAGGGTCTCGGTGCTCTTGTTGGCCACGATGCGATTGGCATAGCCGTTGTTCACAAAGTTCTTGAACTCGCTATATGAGGCCTGACCCGTGGATGCTTCTTTCTGTTTCTGAATCTCGCTGGATCCGTTGGTGAGATAGAAGAATGCCAGGGCGCCAATCACTAAGAGGTATACCCAGTTCATGTTGAACTTGGGCATCTTGGGCTGCTGGTTATTTTGATTCTGTTCCATATGTTCGTGTTGTCTCAACTGTCTGTTACTAAAATACTAGTCTAAGTCGGGGATATAGGTCACCTGGGCATCCTCCCACAGGTGCTCAAGATCGTAGTACTCGCGTACATCGGGCAGGAAAACATGGACCATCACATCGGTATAGTCCATCGCTACCCACTGGGCATTGTCCAGTCCCACTACGTGAGCTGGCTTTTCTTTCAGTTCAATGCGTGCCATATCTGCCACACTCTCTGTGATGGCTTCTACCTGTGCGGGCGAATTGCCTTGACATACAACGAAGTTTTTGCAGATGGTTCCGTCGATGCCGCTCAGGTCGGCTACTACTATCTGACTACCTTTCTTTTCTTGTATTCCCTTAATAATTGTTTGAACTAATGATTCTGTTTGTTCCATTAATATTAATAATGTGTAATTTGTTTGCAAAGATAGTGCTTTTTATCCGATTAGGCCGCAAGAAAGTGTTTTTTTTGAGAATTTTTATAAAAAACTCCAGAAAAATTTTGGCGATTCAAGAAAAAGTAGTACCTTTGCACCCGCAATTCAGCAAGAGCGCTGAGTGATAATAAGTTTGGGGTATGGTGTAATGGTAACACTGCAGATTCTGGTCCTGCCTTTCCTGGTTCGAGTCCGGGTACCCCAACAAAAAGAGAGATGTTCGCAAGAGCATCTCTTTTTTTTGTTGTGTTTATCCATGTCGTTTGATGTCAAGAATAAAGCCACCCCATACGGAATGGGATGGCTTTAAACATATGCAGTTGAATATATATGCCGTCGTTATCCTGTTGACGACATGTGCACGTTTTGTAGTTGGATCAATTCTTGATAACCTTTTGGAAACGACCGTCTGCCTGACGTATGATAGTGATTGACTGACGCTTGTCTGCATTGACAGGACGGCCCTGAAGGTCGTATTGCTGCATGCCGTTAGCGTGGCTGCTCACCTGTGTGTCAGTGATGCCAGTGGTGTCATTGATGGGCTCGATGTTGATGTTGTCAAGCCAGATACGCTCGTTCATGTTGCTCAGTAAGCCACGGAAGCAGAGCTTCAGATAATGTGCATCGGCCACCTTGTGCAGCGTGAGTTCATAACGGGTCCAACCCTTTTCACCCTCTGTCACGCGGATGGTATCGCCCACCTGCATGTAGGGGTAGTCGTCAGTGCTCTGGAATACCACCATCGTAGGCATGATGGTCATCGCTGATGTTACGCCATGATAAGCATAGAAGGTGAGTTTGTAATCCTTGTTGGCATCGATGCCAATCTTTGGTGATATGAGGTCGCCATAGTGATACTGCTCATAGTAGTTGCCGTTGTAGCAGAGGGCAAAACCATTGTCACCGTCCTGTGACATCATCTCGTCGTTGTCCTGAACAAGTTGCCAAGCGGCACCATACTGAGCTACGTCGCCATCACTCACCCAACCGTCGGTGTTCAGACCGCCATTAGCAAATGGTTCGGCGAAAGGCATGGTCTTCAACTTACCCAGGATGACATAGTCGAGCACGGCCTTACCAATACCCGTTGAGGTTTGGGTAATCACGGCATAGATATGCTGCTCCATATTGTCGGTAGCTTCGCGAGTTACGGTATAGGTGGTATTCTGCGTGGTGGCAATAGCCACAACCTGCTTGCTCGCATCGGTTTCGTTGGGGAAGTACTCACAGACAACATAGCTGAGTGAGCCATCGACCACGCCACCATTCTGACCTACCTCAGAAGGTGCTGTCCATGACAGAACAGCCTGCTGGTTGTCCTCAGAACCACGGATGGCGAAATCGCCAACAGCCTCGGGCAGGTCGACACCGGCATAGGTCTGTGCTGTGGCAGCCTTACCACGACCGAAGTCGTTAGAGGCCACAACGGTATAGCTGTTCATGCCTGTGAGAGGCTGGTTATCAGTCCACTGCAGGTCCTGACCAGGTTCTACGTTGTCGAAGGTCTTCAAAGGAATTGTCTGACCTGTGCGATAGATGCTGACACTCATGTTGCTGCTGAGTGAACGCTTGGCAAAGTCGATGGCAGGAGCCTGACAACTGATGGCGACACTCAGTGCACCAGTCATGTCGTGCTGAGCCACGAGGTTCTCAACATTATAAGGAGCCTTGGCAGAAGCCACGTGCTGAATGTTGATGTTGTCGATGGTGGGCATGATATAGTCGCCGCTGGTGCCGCGATCGCCGTGGATATAGACAGAAGGATAGTACTTACCAGTCTTGGTGGCCACCACCTCCTGTGTCACAGGACATGCCACGCCATAACCCAGGTCGTTGGTGAAGGGCAAAGCCTCGCCAATGGTCTGTGCGGTGCTGTCGGCAGCAGTACCAATGCTCATATAGCCCACAGAGCTCTTGTTGTAAGAAGAGAACGCCCAGTCGTAGTTAACCTCATAGACCTGCTCCTCTTCCATCTTTACGGCAGGGAAGAACAGCCAGATGGGCTCGAAGTTCTTCTGAACATAATAACTCAGTGCCAGGTTCTTGTTGTAGCTGCTCCATGCCCACTTACAGGTGTTGCTGCCAGAGACAGAGTCGTTGACGGTGATGAAGAACATATCATCACTCTCGTTGTCGAAGGTATTGGCATAAGGAGCAGTATAGACTCCCACAAAGGCATCGGCACTGACCTTCTTGCCCTCGCCAAAGTTGTTGGTTACACTTACGGTGTAGCTATGAACGCCCACGCCTTTCACAGTGTTGTCGGTCCACTGGGCTTTCTCGCCTGCCGTCACGTTGAGGTTGGCCACAGCCTCGTTCAGGTTCTGGTCGCGATAGATATTGGCAACGAGTCCTTCACCCAGGTCGTCGCCGCCCATGCTCTTGGTAGGTACGGTGAAACTTACCTCGGCCTGCATCTCGCCTTCGGCCTCAGGGGTGATGGTGAGGTCGGTCACCTCGGCAGGGGCTGTGCTAACACCCAACTCGTCGACGCGCAGGCCATAGACAAAGAGACCTGAGGCATTGTCCTCACGGGTGGTGTAGCCACGAACGGCCATATAATAGGTGCCTGTCTCGCTTACCTGGAAGTCGGCCTCCCAAGGACGGCCATTGTTGCCCTGTCCGTCGCTCATCACGTCGTAAGCCTCGTTGCTGTCGAGCACGCGGAAGGTAGAGGGATCGTTAGGATCGGTACCCACCAACAGACTCACACGCTCTTTCATGCCAGCAAAGGTGTTGCGCATGCTGACGGTGAGGGCGTAGGTGATGTCTTTCTTCAGGGCAATACCTGGAGACACGAGATAGTCGTCCACGCTGTCAAAGCCGTCGCCAATAGCGTAAGAACCTGTGCTCAGGTTCATGTCGGGGCCCCATGACTGGTACTGCCAGGTGTAGGCATTACCCCAGGCGCTTGAGTCGTTATTGACGTTGATGATGGTCCAGAGACTGATCATCGACTCATCAGCGAAGTTCTCTACATAGGGAGGCTCGAACGAAGAGCCGGCCAGCACACGGTTTGACTCAGTGGCTGCACCCTTCTTATCCTGTCCGTTGTAAGGATAGACCTCGTAGTAATAGCGTTCCATCTTGGTGGGCAGCGTCTCAGTGAACGTGGTGGCCGAGATGCCCTGAGCCACGGTCACATTACCAGGTTGACGAACGACATCGTAGGTCACTGCGTCTTGGTTGATATAGCCACCATTGATACCACCCTCAGGTGCATCCCATGAGAGGGCAGAAACGCCATTGTTTACGCTGAGAACAACATTCTTGACTGCCAATGGCACGTCGTAGCCAGCATATTCGTAGGTATAGGCGCAGGGCGAGAAACCATTCTCGTTCTGCAGTACTACATAGGCGTAGTGATTGTCGTTAGAGAGGTCAAAGGCAAAGGTCTGCTGAGAGCCTGCTGCCACTTCTCTGACATTAGCCAGGTTCTGACCGTCAATCCATACAGACATCTTGACGTTGCCACTCAATGAAGAGCCGTCGTAGGTGGTGGTGGGAATAGCGAATGTCAGGTTGCCTGTGGTGGTGCCATTGCCGCTGTAGTTCATCTTCAGGTTGACAGGAGCAGCAGGTGCTTTAGCAGGAGCCTTGTTGCCCTTGAAGAAGAGGGTAGAGGCCTGCTCGTTCTTGGACAGACGGCGAATCAGAGTCGTCTCGCCGTCGGCAGGGTTCAGGGCGTAGATGCCGGAGCCGCTCTGACTGACAGCCATCCATACGAAGCAACCAGACTGAGGCTCGTAGTTCATTGACTGTACATAGAGTGTTGGCTCAATGCCCAACTGTCCCAGCATAGAGGCATCGCCCGTCTGTTTGTCGAGTGCATAGAAGAAACCATCGGCACCTACACAATAGAACTCTCCATCTGGTGTACATGCCAGCGTCAGTGGCTGGAAGTCGTTGTTCCACTTGTGGATAACGTCGAAACGACGTGTCACAGGGTTCCACTTTGACCAGTTAAGACCCGTGAGGTCGGCATTGTATTGGGCTGAATAGATGATGTCGCTGGTAATATCGTAGGCCATGACGCAAGGGATATAACTGAAGTTGGCCTCCTCGCTTGAGATGACCTCGGCCCACTGCTGCTTGAAGTGTAAGGAATCCAGTCCATCGTACTCCACGCCTGTCAGGGTGCCGAAGATTTCCATGGGACGGACACCAATCATCTCTTTGCGACCCATGGCCGATGCCATGTAGTTGAAGTTTAAATCAGTGGATACGGCTTGGAAATCCAAGTCCTCTCCAATGGTGTAGGTGTAGATACCATAGGGTACTGATGCGATGCCAGCACCACTCCAGTTATCACTGTTCTTCAGGGTTGCATAGATTGTTAGTCCCTGAAACTGCGACAAGCTTGGTGTCCTGTGCATGCTGGTCTTCTGTCTGTTCTTGACGGACATCAGACGAGCCTTCTGTGATTTCTGCACTACTGGCTTATGAGCGACCGGTGCCGCATCATAAGTTCCTTGAGCCATCAGTGACATGGTCATCAGCATGGCTGCGAGTGTCATTGCAAGTTTTCTCATTTGCTTTTGATTGATTATTGATGTGATACGTTTTGACTACTTGATAACCACCTTTCGGCCGTTTCTTAGATAGACTCCTGTACGGGGCGATTCTACCTGACGACCTTGCAGGTCGTAGATGATGTGAGTGGCAGGGCTATCCATTGGTTCTATGGTGCTGATACCAGAGGTCTGATCTGTGATGGTGAACAGACAACTGGCCTTGGTACGTGGCTTGATATACGTGTTCTCGTCGAGGTTGATCAGTGTGGCCTTGTAGACGGTTCCTGGCACACCATTCTCCATCTTGCCTGAGAAAGTGACGTCGATGGTTCCATCAGGTTCAATGAATACAAACTGAGGATTCAGACTGCCTAAGGGAGAGGTGACCGTCTCGTACTCATCATATATATATATGGTGACGTTGCTGGCAAACACGCCGCTGGTGGCATGCAGGTGTGCTGTGAAACTCAGGTTGTCGCGTCTGGGAATGGTGTCTTCGTTGATGGTCAGACCACCGATGGCTTCAACTGTTCCTTCGCCAGCAGGGGCCTCAAGAACCTGCACCTCAATGGTTTCACCCAGAGGCTGTGAGTTTTCGTCGATCAAGTTGAGAAGGTATGTTCCAGGAGTGACGTTGTAAGCGCTGACAATGGTGGTTTGTTCCTCACCCTGAGCCAGGACATCTTCCAGGTAGTTGTCACTCTCGGCCATCTTCATGCCGTCGCTGGGTCGATAGAGTGCCACGCGGATATCGCTGCTATAGTCCATGTCGCCATGGTTTCTTAATATGGCACTCACACTGCATTTCACACCTGCATAGATGTGGGTGTCGGCTTTGATGTCGCTTGCGGAAAGTATAGGCTTCTGTGGCTGGTCGAAGGTGAGTTGATCATCCTCTCCGATATGTAGTTTAAGATAATTGGGACGGGCGTTGTTGCCATGATGTACTGGTGTCCATTGGTTGCCACCATGTTCCACCACGATGGGACGCACCAGATAGTTACCAGATGCCAGTGACGAGAGGTCGGCTTGCGGCGCATTGATGCCTATACAGAACTTACTCATCTCGACACTCTTTTTATTTTCGGTGGCTGGAATAACGAGTACTAATTCATTGTTGTCGTTGTAGACACCGAAACCAAAGTCAACGGTGGCATCACAGTAGCCGCCATTGGTAACCTTGCCGGTGAGTTTCAGGTTGACAACGTCTGACTTGGCAGATGTGGAAGGCGTGGCCTTGATGGTCTCGCTACTATAGAACTCGGGTGTTAGCTCGCTTCCTTCATAAGCGGGTTGGATGCCGGTGATGATAGACTGACGGGCGTTGAATCCGCCGTCGGCTCCGCCAGTGCCTTGGATGGCAGGAGTGAGGGCTGAGGTGCGGAAGTAGCCGTTGCTTACGCCGCCCCATCCCCAGTTGACGTGGATGAGACCATCTTCATCGTAACCGTCGAACACGAAAGCATGACCGCCAGAATTGGCGAAACCACCTGCAAAGACGGGACGTCCGGCCTCCAGTTCGTTGCGGATAATGCTATTCCACTCTTCGTGTGTATAGTTGGCGCGATAGCGGTTGCACAGTCCGCGGTCGTAGTCAAAGTAAGCGATAAGGGCTTTGGGCCATGCATCGGGAGCAGCACCACTCACTGCTCCGTAATCCATGTTGATGGCATAGCCGCAGTCGCGCATCAGTAGTGCCACGGCATCGCGACTCTCGTTCGAATCCCATTCACCATAAACGGGTTTCATGAGGTCCCATTGGTAGGTGCTCTGACTGAAATCAATCGATAGACTCATGTTATATTGTGCAGTGTGGAAACTATTCTGACCACGACCTCGTGCAGGATAGCGATGATAGAACAGAATCTGTGCCATGGCTGTGGCGGCACAACCGGTGGCGGCATGGTTGGTGCCTACATAATAAGGGGTCATCTGGTTGTATGGATAACCTTGGTTCCATGCGGTCTCGCCAAGTAGGGGAGAGACGGCCTGGTACTTCTTGTCGGACTGGGATAGCTCACTTGTCTGAACCTTATCATCGATGTTGTTAATCTCCTGGGCGTACGACTGAATCCACTCGGTCAGAGCTGCGGGGGCTGTGGCAAGATTGATGGAACCAGTATCGCTGTATCCCAGGATGGTATAAGCACGATTATCGGCTGCAACAATCACAAAACCTTCGTTCTGACCGCGGTTAATGATGTAGCAGCCCTCATACTGCTCGGCGGTGGTGATGACAGGCTCTGCTGTTTGAGCGCGATGTGAATTGGATGTACGTTGAGATAAAAAATTGATAGCCAGTTGCTGGGCTTGTTTCGACGAAATTCGACTTGCAAATGTCGTCGATGCTCCCAGCAAGGCTATCACCAAAAAACAAAAAAGTCTTTGCATATGTCATTTTATTAATTGGGTTGCAAAATTAAACTTTTTGTTTTAGAATAGTGACATATTAATACTTTTAGGCGTTCTAAATTCGGAATTTTAAACCAAAACACCCCATTTAATCGGGATTTATGGCGTGTGACTGACGTAGATATTCCGATGGCGTGAGACCTGTGATGCGTTTGAATGACGTAAAGAATGAACTCCTGGAACGGAATCCTACGCTGTTGGCAATAGCCTCGATGGTCATGTTGGCATATTGTCCATGGTTGTCAATGCGCTTGCAAGCCTCCTTGATGCGATATTGGTTAATAAAGTTATTGAAGTTCTGGTCGTAGTATTCATTGATGACCTGCGACACATATTTGTATTTTGAGTCGGTTAGTTGGGCTAAACGCTCAACAGAGAAATCGGGCGAATAAACTTCGTCGGATGTATCCATAATGGTTTCTATGCGTTTTAGCAGTTGTTGCTTGTCATCGTCCATGAGGTTGCTGCCTGCATATTTGTTTTGCTCGCTGCGACTCGCTTCCTCGGCACGGAGCATGGCCACATTTTTGAGGTACAACTGACGGTTGGAGTGGCGCAGCTTGGCATTTTGACGGAAAAGGATAAAGAGGAAAACGGCAACAACTAAAGCAAACGCACTGATCATGATGGTCATCATGAGCAGACGCTGACGATGTTGTTGCATCTCGTTCATCTCGCGTTCAATCTGTTTCATCTCGTTCTGAAACTCGCTCTCGTTGATGCTGGTCATCTGGCGATAGGTGGTGAGCGTGTCTTCCAAAGCCCGACTTCGCTCTCGGTAGTTCTCGTACTCACGAAGATGATTGGAGAGCTGATGACAGTTGGCTAACAGGCCATAGACCTCAAGCATACAGTCTTTCATGTGCAGACTGTCGGCAATATGCTCAGCATGGCGCAGTACGCTAATGGCTTCGTCGTAGTGCGATTGCAGCATATAGACCTTTGCCTTCTCTACAATGGTGAAATAAACCAGTCGAGGATATTCCTGCTCGTCAATAAAACTCAGTTGCTGGTCGAAGATGGTAATAGACTGATTGTATTCCTGGCGCTCAATGTTTTGGTAGGCCTGATACAGCAATTTGTTATAGCGACGCAAAACACGCGCAGGCTTCCCATCAGGCAGTTGCTCATATTTCCGCCATTCGTTGGCAATAGGAGTTAAGCCGTTTAGGATAGAGGCCATGGAAACAACATTGGTGGCAGCTTTGTCGGTGTTGTCCTCATCGTGCGAGAGGATGGCCGCATTCATCGCTTTGATATAGTATTCCAGTGATTTCTCTCCTAGCTCTCTGCTGTGACACTCCTCTGAGATGGTTTGATACATGCAAGCATGCCCCAGCCATACCCGTGCGTCCTCAATGTTAAGTCTTTCCATTATCTCGCGGGCCTTGTTCAGATAATCAAAACAGCGAGGATAATCATAATAGGTATAGAAGTAGATGCTCCATAAATGCATGCATGCATCTACGCCGTACAACTGTTCTTCACGTTTTTTACTGGCATAGCATCTCTCTGCTACGATGTTGTAGCACATTTGGGCCTGCAGTATACTATCCTTCTTCCGATAGTCATCACCCTTTTCAATGAGTTGTGTCAGCGGCATGTCAATCCACTTGGCATAGTCGCTGTTCTCTGAATGGGCTTGCGCAAAGCTATGTGCGTGACAAAGTAGGCAACAAAGTGTGAAAAATAGTAGACGTACCTGATGTAGCATGTTAGTTGTGGGCAGTTCCTCTATAATTGAAATTTGCCAAGCAAACATGGTTAGTTTGCTTGGCAAAGTATTGGAATTGTCTTAATCTTTGTTCTCAGCATCGATGGCCTTGATTTTCTCCTTGACCAACTGCATGTCGTCCTTGAGTTTCTGAATCTTTCGGTTCATCTCCTCAATAAGACTGTTACCTTTCTTGCTGCTGGCAGTAAGGAAGCCAAGGTTGTTCTCGTAGGTGTGAATCTCCTGCTTCAGGTTCTCGTACTGACGCAATAGACGCTGGCGCTCATCGGCTAGTGCGTTCTCGCCGCGCTCGGCCACCTGTTTCAGATTGTCCTTGAACTTATTCAGACGCTTCTTGGCTACAGAGACATTCAGTTCCTTATAGAGCTTGTCTAATACAGCATGATATTCTGCATAAACCTTATCCTTTTCTTTGTAAGGAACGTGACCGATGGCATTGTATTCCTCCACCAGCTTCTGAACCTTCTCCTGCAGTCCCTCGCCAGCCTCTTCGGCAGCAGCTCTCAAGCGCTCAATGACATCGCGTTTCTTGTCCAGGTTCTCGTGCTCCTCATTACGATGGCCAGCTTCAGCGGCATTGCGAGCCTCAAAGAACTTGTTGCATGCACCGAGGAACTCTTCCCACAGTTGGTCGCCCAACTTCTTTGGCACAATGCCGATGGTCTTCCATTCCTTTTGGAGAGCAATGAGCTTGTCGCTTGTTGAGCGCCATTCTGTGCTGTCTTGCAGGGCTTTGGCTTTCTCGATGAGTGCGCGTTTCTTGTCGGCATTCTCTTTGAAAGCTTCCTTCATGTTCTTGAAGAATTCTGCCTTGTTAGCAAAGAACTCGTCGCAGGCAGCACGGAAACGCTCGAAGATTTTTACATTCATCTTCTGAGGTGCAAAACCGATGGTCTTCCACTCTGTCTGAATGTCCATGATGTCTTTGGTATGACGCTCCCAGTCTGCGCTGTTTTTCTTCTCTTCCTTATTGATGGCCTCTATTTTCTCGCAGAGCACGGTCTTCTTCTGCAGATTGTCTTCCTCGCGGGCTCTTAGGTCGTCGAAGTGCTGCTGATGACGCTTGTTGATAACGGTAGACGCTGCCTTGAAACGCTGCCAGATCTCTTCGCGCAACTCCTTGTTGACAGGACCAATCTCGCGATACTCCTGATGCAACTTCTGCAACTGGTGGAAGGCGCTGATAACGTCCTCTTCCTCGGCCAACTTCTCTGCGGTTTCGCACAAGTGGGTCTTTGCTTCCAGATTCTTCTTGAAGTCCAGTTCGCGAGCCTCGCTGTTCAACTTCAGAAGGTCGTAGAACTGCTCTACATACAATTGGTAGCTGCGCCAAAGCTCGTTGGCCTTCTCTGCGGGAACGGCCTTGATTTCACGCCACTCCTGTTGCAGGGCCTTGAACTCCTGATAGGTTTTGCTGGCCTCCTCTGGTGAGGTGACCATGGCCTTAATCTTCTCAATGATATCGAGCTTCTTCTTTAGGTTCTCTTCCTTTTCTGCCTCCTGTTCACGGAACTGCTTTTGACGGCGCTCTTTGATAACACCCATCTCGGCCTTGAACACCTCCTCATCCTCGTCGGGAGTAATCTGATAAGCCTCTGGATCACCACCTGCGTCCAGATATGTCTTTAGCTGAGCTTCGCGCTCGGCAATGTGTAACTTATAGAAGGCGGCCTTTAAGTATTCCACTTCGTCCTTTTGTGGGACCTCTTCGCCATGAGCAATCTCTTTGACGCGGTCCAACACCTCCTTCTTGGTCTCGTAAACCTTTCGGGGGGCTTCTTCCTGGGCGTTGGTTTCTACTTCAGGAGTCGTTGCTTCCTGGATTACTTCTTCTTGTTTCCCCTGTTCGAGGATGTTTTCTTGAGAGTCCATCATTTAACTTTTTTAGTTACTGATTCGGTTCGTATATAACAAAATTAGGCCTCAAAATTACTTAAAATAATTTTAATGGCCTAATTTTCTGACGTTTTTTTTCTGTTTTGAGGTTTAAATCAGTCTTTTGTGACGGAAGAACCACCATGCAGCGCCTGAAACACCAACCGAAATAATTAGTGCAAAGACGAATCCATAGTTGTTGGCTTCCATGCCATTGACCAGATTCATACCAAAGAGTGAGGCAATGAGCGTGGGGAACATCATGATAATTGTTACAGATGTCAGCGTACGCATCACTGTGTTCATATTGTTGTTGATAATCGACTGGTAGGTGTCCATTGTCGATTCCAAAATGTTACTATAGATGCTAGTGGTCTCACGAGCCTGTGCCATCTCAATGTTTACGTCCTCAATCAAATCGGCATCCAACTCGTCAATCTGCAATTTGAACTTCAGTTTCGATAGCAGCGTCTCGTTACCACGGATAGAGGTCTGGAAGTAGGTGAGTGAGTCCTGCAGGCGTGATAGGCCAATCAGACTCTCGTTGTTCACATCCTGGTCCAAGTTGCGCTTAGCCTTGTCAATGAGTGAGTTAATCTGCTTCAATCGTTTCAGATACCACACAGCACTCGACAGGAACAGACGGAAAATCATATCAACATGGTCGGTGAATCCTAATCCGCGTTTCTGCTGATAACTCACGAAATCAATCATCATGTTTGTCTCGTAGTAACAAACGGTGATGGTAACGTCGCGCTTGTGGATAATACCCAAGGGAACGGTGGTATAGGGCGTACGTGAGCGCACCTCCTTGACATAGGGAATACGCAGGATGATAAGCATCCATCCGTCGTCGTATTCGTAACGGGCTCTCTCATCCGTATCGCTGATGTCACTGATAAAATAATCGGGTATGCCAAACTGATTCTCCAGTTCGCGCTGATCGTCTTCGGTTGGACACGTCACCTGTATCCAACAATTGGGCTGCCACTCTGTGAGTTGACTTAGCCCCTCTTGGGTGTTCCAGTAGGTCTTCATTGTACTAATCCGTTCTTTGTTATCGCAGGTACATATGTACGAGGATAATTAAAAAAATGACTTAGCGGCAAAGGGATTAGCAGCTTTGCTCACTATCCCCCGCCATTACGAATTGTAATTGTCCGCCGGGTAATCGTCCATAATTTTGTTTGTATTTTGGTTTAACGGGTGCAAAGGTAAGAAAAAAATGCAGATTCGCCAAGCAAATCTGCATTTTTTGAATGATTTATTTCTCAGGTACGTCCTCGAGTGTTTTCTTGAGCAGTGTCCAGAAGGGCTCCACTGTTTTGATGAGCGCGCGCTCGGTGGTGGTGTGAGGGCTCTTCATCGTAGGACCGAGGCTGACAACATCCAGCCAGGGATACTTGCCAAGAATTACTGAACACTCCAGACCGGCATGATCCACCTGAATGATGCCGTCTTCGCCGAAGAGTTCCTTATATTCCTTGAGTAACAGATGTAAAATCTCTGAATCGGGGTTGGGATCCCATCCGCCATATGAGCCAGCGGTCTCAACCTTCATGCCAGCCATAGAGAAACAGCTCTCCAAGGTCTTCACGATATAGTCTTTCATATCCTCACGGCTTGAGCGTGCCAGAATCTTGATAGCAGCTTTACCGTTCTCGATATCGATGATAGCGAGGTTTGAAGATGTCTCCACTACATTGGGATAGGCAGGGATATAACGGATAACACCATCGTGGCAAGCATAGATGGCGTCCACGATGTTGTCCTGAATCTCTACGGGAATCTCTGTCTTTGGTGTCTCCACCTCCTCGACAATCACTTCGATGCCCTGGGGCTCAATGAGTTTGAACTCGTCGTTGAAGGTCTCTTTCCAATCGTCGGCCAGTTCCTTCAGAGCTGCAATATTTTCTTTTGGCAGTGTGAGGATGGTCTCGGCCTTGAAAGGAATGGCGTTACGCATGTTGCCACCGTGCCATACGGCTAAACGTGCATCCAGTTCCTCGATGGCTTCGCGCACCATCTGCACCATCAACTTGTTGGCATTGCCACGGCCCTCGTGAATCTCCAATCCTGAGTGTCCGCCACGCAGGTTCTTCACTGTCAGACGTACGGCAGCATCCTCAGGGTCGGTTTCCACTTCTTTATAGTCGAGTGTGGCAGTAACGTCGATGCCACCGGCGCTGCCGATGACGAACTTGCCCCAGTGCTCAGAATCGAGGTTCATCAGAATATCTCCCTGTAACTCTCCTTCAGGCAGTTCGTTGGCACCAAACATACCTGTCTCTTCGTCGCGAGTGATAAGAGCATCGATGGGACCGTGCTTCAGGGTCTTATCCTCCATGACAGCCATGATAGCTGCAACACCCAGACCGTTGTCGGCGCCCAGTGTGGTGCCTGTTGCCTTTACCCATTCTCCATCTATCCAAGGCTGGATAGGATCGGTCTCGAAGTTATGTGTTGACTCAGGTGTCTTCTGTGGCACCATATCCATGTGAGCCTGCAGAATGACGCCCTTTTTATTCTCGTAGCCAGGTGTGGCAGCCTTGCGGAAGTGAATGTTTCCTGCAGGATCCTTCACTGCATATACGCCACACTTCTTGCCGAAGTCAAGCAAGAATTGCTGAATTTTCTCTAAATGTCCGCTGGGACGGGGAACTTGGGTCAGTGCATAGAAGTTCTTCCAAATGCACTGCGGGTTCAGATTCTGAATGTCGTTCATCTTTTATTTAGTTTAAGAGGTTTTCTTTGGTTTGCAAAGTTATATATTTTTGCAAGTTCATGCAAGTTTTTTCACTACTTTTTCGCTTTGCTTGGTGAAGTTCAATGCCATCCAGGCCCATATTCCCAATAGAACAACGAGCATGGTCTGTACGGTATGTACAATCAGTACGAAGACGAGGGCCTGATGGTCGGCAACACCATAGAGTATCAGCATGGTCTTGATAGCAAAGTGCCATGGGCCGGCGCCATTGGGTGTAGGTACAATAACGGCAAAGTTGGCAACTACAAACGAAATGAGTGCACAACCAAGGCCAAGGTTCTCTGTAAAATCAAAACAGAAGAAGGTTAGATAGTAATGCAGGAAATACATCACCCAGATGCCCACCGAGAAGAACAGGTACAATGGCAGGTTCTTTACATCTTTCAACGAAAAGACACCTTCCCAGATGCCGTGCAATGTTGTCCTTACCTTATTATATATAGAGAGGTTCTTCAGTAATAGATGTAGCAATAGTAGTACGGCAATACCGCAAATGCCAGTTACAATCCATCCTGTTAATGAGAATCTGCTTAGGATGTGCTCAAACGATGTTCCCGTTTGCTTGAAGAACGTTCCAAAGGTGCTCATACCGAAAAGTAGGATAACACCAGAGTAGAGCATGACGATAAGGGTGTCAACGGCTCTTTCTGTGACAACAGTGCCTAAGGCTTTGGAAAAGGATATTCCCTCCCAGCGCTTTAATACGCCGCAACGCGTGAACTCGCCCATGCGTGGTATAATTAGCGACACGGCATAACTTAGAAATATTGCGTTGATGGCTACTCCACTGCGTGTCTTTTCGCCCATGGGTTCCAATGTCTGCTGCCAACGCCAGCCACGAAAGGCTTGTGCCAAAATGCCAAACGGGAACGATAATAGCATCCATGTCCAGTTCATCTCGTGTAGCATCACATGCTCGATGCTCTGCCAATCCTCTCCTCGGTACATCCAATAGAGGATGGCACCACCCAAGATGAGTGGCATGAGAACTTTTGCTATGGTCTGCAGAATCTTCATTGCGCGCGCAAAGGTACAAATAAGTGCGTAAAATGCAAAAGAAAAATTGTTTTTTCTTTTCATTTTCCAACGAAAGTACCATCGAAGTTCAGTTCAAAAGGTACAATAAAAAACAGTTACTACAGGAAAATACTTACTGATTAAGATTGTTCTGGTATTCTCTAGGTCCCATGCCTTTGAACTGCCTGAAATTCCTATAAAACGAAGAGGCACTCGAGAAGCCTGCTTGTTCGGCAACTTCGGTTAGCGATTTTGTGGGATGCTGGTTTATCAACATTACTGCATACTCAATACGCATTCGGTTGACATATTCTGTAAACGAAACGCCCATTTCGCGATTAATGGCCATATATAGGTAGTTGCGATTTGTGCCCAATCGTTGAACTAAGTCTACTATCTTTAGATTCGGATGAAGATATAGTTGCTCTTTCTCCATCAGTTGTTCTATTCTCTGACGTAATTCTGGTACCGATGGCTGGTCGTCA
>Ga0265298_10003902_pt1 | contig 19355 bp, 9 predicted proteins | sample AusTroGonzalo_MG_3_FD_193486 | JGI IMG/M metagenome (GOLD analysis project Ga0265298, IMG submission 193486) | Bovine rumen microbial communities from tropical cattle in Woodstock, Queensland, Australia - Gonzalo_01 | ecosystem: Host-associated > Mammals > Digestive system > Stomach > Rumen ... | reverse complement strand
GGAGGATTCCCACAGGACGGTGTCCCTGCGGCCTTTGTTGGTGGCGACGAAGGCTGCGTGAAGCTCCTGGCACAAGGCTTCCAGGCGGGCTACCCGTTCTGTCTTTATGCTGTCCTGCACCTGGTCTTTCCATTCGGCCGCGCGGGTCCCGGGGCGGCGGGAGTAGGGGAATACGTGGATGAAGGCGGGGCGGATGCGGTCCCGCAGGAAACGGTAAGTTTCCTCGAACAGTTCCTCCGTCTCTCCCGGCAGTCCCACAATGACATCAATGCCGAAAAATACTCTTGCTCTGTCACCTCGGGAAGACACTGATTCCTGGGGACTTAAAAGAAGGCCGATGTCCCCAGGAATCAGTGTCTCCCCGAAGGCCTGGCGGATGTAGTCGATGCGGGAGGCGAAGAGGGTGGTGTCATAGCGCCGTCCTACGCGCTTCAGAAGCGTGTCGCTACCGCTTTGCAGCGGAATGTGGAAATGCGGCTGGAACTTGGTGCCGGAGGCAATCCAGTCCACGATTTCCGGTGTAATGAGGTTGGGCTCGATGGACGAAATGCGGTATCTTTCAATCCCTTCCACTTCGTTGAGCGCCTTCAGCAGGTCCAGGAACGATTCTCCGGTGGTGCGGCCGTAATCTCCGGTATTGACGCCCGTAAGCACCACTTCCTTCACGCCCTGTGCCGCAATTTCCCGGGCCATCTTCACGCACTCGCAGATAGGAAGATTCCGGCTCCGGCCCCTTGCAAACGGCACCGTGCAATATGCACAGAAGTTGTCACATCCATCCTGCACTTTCAAGAAACTTCTAGTCCTTTCACCAGTACTGTATGCACCAAAAACATCAGAGGTGGGCTCCGCCCCCCTATTATCCCCCTGCGGCTCTCGGCCTATAAGTCCTCCTTCGTCGGACACGGCCTCCGCCGGGCGCTCTGATGAGCGCTGATACCGGCCCGCCAAACTAAGTATCTGCGATTTTTCATCGGCACCGAAGACGCGCCAGACGCCGTCGAGGGCCAGGAGCTGGTCCTTGCGGAGCTGGGCATAGCAGCCGGTGACGACGATGCGGGCCTCGGGGGCGGTCTTGTGGGCGCGGCGGATGAGGTTGCGGGACTTTTTCTCGGCGGTTTCGGTGACGGCGCAGGTGTTGATGAGGTAGACATCGGCCTGCTGTGTCCAGGACACGATGTCCCAGCCGGCGTCCCGGAAACCCCGCTGGTAAGTGGAAGTCTCGGCGTAATTGAGCTTGCAGCCCAGTGTGGTGAACGCTATCTTCATGCCAGGATAAGGAATACGCAGGGGCGCTTGCCGATGCTTATGGGATTACTCTTCCAGTCGGCCACCTTGCGGGTGCGGATGTACTGGTCCGGGCAGGTGATGTTGGCGGCTACGCACAGGAGCGTGTTGCCGTTAAGGCACTGCAGCATGTCGGCGAACAGGGCATCGTTGCGGTAAGGGGTTTCGATAAGGATCTGGGTCTGGCGGCCGCTGGCCGACTTTTTCTCCAGGGCCCGCAGGGCGGCGCGGCGTTCCTCGGTCTTGGCGGGGATGTAGCCCGCGAAGGCGAAGGACTGGCCGTTGAGGCCGGAAGCCATTAGGGCCAGCATCAGGGAAGACGGTCCGACGAGCGGTACCACTTCGATGCCGTGTCGGTGGCACAGGGCCACCAGGAGGGCGCCGGGGTCGGCGACGGCCGGGAGGCCGGCTTCGGAGAGCAGACCCACGTTGTGGCCATCGGCAAAGAGGGGGAGGAAGGCCTCCACCTGGGCCGGGTTGGTGTGCTCGTTCAGTTCATGGAACTCCAGCTCCCCGATATGCCCCTTGAGGCCCGCCTGGGACAGGAATCGCCGGGCGGTGCGGGTTTCCTCCACCACAAAGCGGTCCAGCGTGGGCAGGAGCTCCAGCACCGGTGCCGGAAGAACATCGGCCGGGTTGCCTTCGCCCAGCGGTGTGGGAATGAGATAGAGTTTACCTTTGCTCATGGGAAGAAGTGGATTTTCCGTTTTCGTCAATTTCCAGGACAACGCTCTGTACCGGGTGTATGGCGGCTTCCAGGGCCATCTGCTCGCGCTTTTCGCGGCTGGAGAAGAGCTCCCGGAAGAATTGGCCGAAGGTGTTGAATTCCCGCTGGTAGGCGATACCGCCGCCGTTTCGCTGGCTGTTGTCCAGGTAATAGGTATATTGGTCGGCCGAATGGGAGAACAGGCTCAGTCGGAATGTGCCGCTCCGGTTCAGCTTGATTTCGATGTCGATGTCTCCGGCTATCTCGTTGGTGGTGGCGCCGCCCGCCAGCTGCTTGTTGCCCACGGTGCCGTTGACGATGACGCGGTTGTTGAACAGTTGGGTGCTCACGGCCACGTCAAAGAGGTCTTTTCCGGCCTGGGTGGTCTGATAGTTCAAACCCAGGTCCAGCGGGATGTCCAGCTTCTGGAAGATGTTGTTGATCTGGCCCGACATGATGGAGGAGACATTGGAGAACAGGACGTCGGAGCCGTTGGTGGTAATTCCGGATTCTTCCGTGGGCAGGAAGTTGCCGGCAACGAGCAGGTAAACGAACTGTTTCTGCACTTTGTCCTCGGTGTTGAGGGCGCTCTCCACCTGGGCCTGCATGATGGGATTCAGGTCCGGTACGTCGATGCTGAAATCAACCTCGGGGTTCTTGATCTTTCCGCTGATGTGGATGCCGCAGTTCACGGTGCGGCGGCTGTTTCCACCGGCTTCCGATTCGTTGTAAGAAGGAAGCAGGTTGGACAGGCTGGCCTTGGTAACATAAAGGCCCATCACATCCAGGTCGGTGTCCCAGACGTCTCCGTTGAAACGCACGGTACTGCCGTCCTGGATGGTGAAATTGCGGGATACCAGGTTCAGGGCCGAGAAGTGGAAGCTGCCGTCCTGGATGGCGTAGTCTCCGCCCAGGGAGAAGCCCTGTGCGCTGGTTTCCAGGATGATGGTGCCGGAACCGGATGCGTTGAGCGAATTTTCCTCTCCGATATCGATGAAGGCGCGCAGCTCCGGCGAGGCCTTGATGCGGGCCGAGAAGCGGAAGTCGCTGTTCTGGGCACGGGTCTGTTGGGCCGATGCCATCATCTCTTCATAGGGATCGGCCTCTTCCGTAGATTCGGCCTGGGTGAAGGTGAGCATCTCGCTGGAACTGCCGGAGGTGGATGAACCCAGCGGCAGGTGGAACTCTCCTTCCTTGGTGCTGGCGGCCTCTACATACACGTTCAGTTTGTTCAGCGGACCGGTGATATCCACTTTCCCGCTGGCGTAGACGCTTCCGTAGGCCAGGGGATTCACACCGCGTTCCAGGGCCAGGGCATGCATGTTACGCAGGGTGACGTGGGTATCCATCCTTATGTCATTTAAGTCTTTGATGTTGAACAGCATACTTCCGGATACTTCGCCCTCGCCGTCTTCCCCGTCGGTTACGGATACCTGGGAGAAATGAAGTCCTTTGTCGTTCAGCACCAGTTTTCCGTTCACGTCGTAGGGGACGCGGGTGAAGTCCAGTGCCAGGCGGCCGTTTTCCAGCCGCAGGTCCCGGCTGTTCACGTGGAGGTCTCCCAGGCGGCCACCCAGGGACAGTTTGCCGGATAGGTTCCCGTAGAACTCATGGAAGACAGACTGCAGGAAGTACTCGGCATAGCCCAGGTCAAATCGGTTCAGCTGCATCTCCAGCTGCATTTCCTTGGTGGCGGGGACCAGATAGGCATCGGCCTCCAGGGTGCTGCGGCCATCCAGCAGGGTGCTCAGGTTGCCCACAAAGCGGTTGTATACCTCGTCCCATACGCTGTTCAGGCGCAGTTGTCCTACCCGTTTCCCTCCGATGCTGGTGGAATCGCACACGATGCCGGCCAGGAGGCCGGGCGTTTCGGCAGACGAAGACAGCAACATGGCCCGGCCCGTAGCCCTTCCTTCGATGACGGGGATGCTTTCTCCCAGGATGGTATTGGCCAGGGCGATGTCAAACTGGTCCATGGCGATGGATAGGGTATCGGCCTTTTCGCGGCTGAAACCACCGTCCACCAGCAGTCGCTGGTCATCGTGGCGGGCCAGCAGGCTGTCCACTTTTACGCGGTTTCCGGTATAGAAGATATCGCCGGAAGAGAGGCTCCATCCGTTGCCATGGTAATAAATTTGGGAAGGGAGTGCGCGCGCGGTCACTTCCAGTCCTTTTTCTCCGCGGGCCAGCCCGCCGGTGAGGTTCAGCTCTGCGCGGGTTTCATCGTTGTCTTCATTATCGGCCTCGTTGTCAAATACATAGCCCAGCCCCAGCTGGTTGTCGTCGGCATGGAAGGAGAGACGGTTGTTGTTCAGGCGGGCGCCGGAAATGGCGATGGTGGAACCGGTGATTTCTCCGGACAAGGCATCTTTGCCATTGTTTAGATGCAGTTTCATGTCTCGGATAAAGTCGCTCCTGAGGGCCACGCGGCCGGAGGTGACATCGGCCTCCATCTGGCCGTCGGGGGTGACGTCCAGGGTGAGCTGGGTGCCGTTTTCTACGTATAAGCCGGGTGCGACGAAGGCCAGCAGGTTGCGGAGGTCCTTCACCCGGGCCGATGCCGAATACGCTGCCCCGCTGTATTCCGGCAGTTTTTCGGGGGAGAGGGCCGATAATTCATTCCCCAGGGCCAGGCTCTTCAGGTCCTGTACCAGGCTGGTGACAGAACGGCTGCCGGTGAACCGGGCATCCAGCATCCCGGAAGTGAGGTCCAGCCGGTGCAGGGTGTCAACGGCGTCAATTTGGAGCTTGATGTTTCCAATGGGGTGACGGCCTGTATCATTGATCAGGGAAAGCCCGGTGGCGGCGATGCTTCCCGTGGCGTGGGCTTCCTGGCGGATGATACGCCCCGTCAGTTGCAGGCCTTCCACCAGGGAGATGCCCCGCTTGTCAAGGTTCAGTTGCTGCAGATCGGCATGTGCGAGCCGGGCGTCCACATCCATGTGGCCGTCCCTTTCCGGCGTCTCGTGATATTGTGCGCGGGCGTCCAATTGCAGGTTGGGGTCAATGGAACGCAAGAGGACATCGAAATCCGTCCCCTGGTAATAGCCCGAGGCCGAAATGCCGCTGTAGGTATAACCCAGGGCCCCCAATTCCTGTATATGCAGGGTGTCCAGCTGCAGTTGCGGCGTGCCGCCCTTGCGGGAGAAGACGCCCTCCAGGGTGGTGGTGAGGCTCAAGTCTCCCAGGTCCTTGGTGCCCAGCAGCCGGCCCAGGTGGAGGTCTTCGGTCTCCAGCTGTCCGCCGATGGTGATGGGCTTTTTCATGTCGATGGTGTTATCCATGTAGACATCGGCCCGGGCCATTCCCAGGCGGGAATTGATATGGCCGGTGAAGTTGAGGTCGTTGAGCAGGCCGTCGAGGTGGCCGGTGAGGGTGAAGTCTTCTCCGGGAGCCATGCGCTTGAAGGAAGCCAGGTCCACGTCCGGCGCCCATTCCCGGATGAAGTCGGCCAGGGCACCCATGCCGAAGGTGAAATCGTCTATCTGGAAGTCGAACAGCGTCTGCTCAATTTCCGGAAGGCCGGAAATGCGGCCATCGGCCCGGATGGAGACGTCCTCCGACAATCCGTCTATGGCCATGTCCTGGAGGGAGAAGTTGCTCACGGTTCCCACCATGCGGCCTTTGATGCGGCCGCGGAAGCCCATCTGGTCCAAGTTGGGGCCGAAGTGGCTCACGGTGGACATGTCCACGTAGGTTCCATCCCGCAGGGTGATGTCCATCCGCACCTGGTTGATGAAGTCCTCGTAGACGTCCAGTTTGCCGTCCAGGTCCAGGCGGGAGACGACGAGGCGTGTGTCGCCCCCGTTCAGCTGCCCCTGGAAATCTTCCAGATGGACGTTGGCCTTACCCACCCGGACGCGGGCCCCCAGGTCTTCCAGGGTGAGCCCCGTCTTCAGTTCCCTCACGGAAAGATGTTCGGCCGTGCAGGAGATGAGGTCGTCCAGCATGCGTACGCCCTTGACTCCTACGTGCTCCAGTACCACGTCCAGGTGGTTCCAGTCGATGACCCCCTCTCCCATGACGATGCCTTTCTGGGCATATAATTCGGCTCCGGGGATGTTCTCCAAGCGGAAATGCACCCCGTTCACTTCCAGGCTGCGGGCGCGCAGGAGGTCTCCCCAGTGGGGGGTGCTGCCACTGTCCTTCAGGCGGAAAATGCGCTGCAGGTTGGTGGCGCTTTTATCGGGATTGTTGGGATTGGGCTCTGTGACCAGGTGAAAACAGCCGCCGTCCAGCTGGGCGCGGTTGACATAGATGCCGCCTCCCTGCAGCAGGCCCATCAGTGAGAAGCGGGCGCTCAGGTGCTTCACGTACAGCAGAGTATCCATGTCGGCTACCATAGGCGCCCGGTCCATGACCAGGATGTCTTCCAGCACGATGGCGTCGAAGGGACGTATGGAAGCCGAGCCGAAAGTGATGTCCGCATCCATCTTGTCCTGCAGGAAGTCGATGGCCTTCCGCCCCAGGTAGGTCTGGATACGGGGCGACTGCAGCAGCACCATCACGGCCACTTGCAGCAGCAGTATCAGCGCCAGGATCCAGGCGGTTATGCGGACGGCTTTTTTCACTTCCCTAAAAATCGGCCATTCTTGAAACGGGGGCCACGTCCAGCGGGGTGCGGACGCCGGCCTTATATTGGAACCAGCCGGCCACGGCAATCATGGCGGCGTTGTCTGTGGTAAACTTGAATTCCGGCAGGTAGGTGTTCCAGTGCCGTTTTTCACCTTCCTCCACAATCCGGTTGCGGAGGCCGCTGTTGGCGCTGACGCCACCGCCGATGGTGATTTCCCGGATGCGGGTTTCCTTGGCGGCGCGGATCAGTTTGCCCATCAGGACGTCGATGAGGGTTTTCTGGAAACTGGCGCAGAGGTCCTCCTTGTTCTTTTCCAGGAAGTCGGGGTCCTTGGCCATCTCGTCCCTCACGAAGTACAGGAGCGAGGTCTTTACGCCGCTGAAACTGTAATCCAGGCCGGGGATGTTGGGCTTGGCAAAGTGGAAGCGGTCCGGGTTGCCCTGTTTGGCCAGCCTGTCGATGATGGGGCCGCCGGGATATCCCAGGCCCAGCATCTTGGAACACTTGTCGAAGGCTTCTCCCACGGCATCGTCGATGGTCTGTCCCAGGATTTCATAGTCCAGGGGACTGTTCACCTTCACAATCTGGGAGTTGCCGCCGGAAACCAGCAGGCACAGGTAAGGGAAGGAGGGCTCCCGAACGAGAACGTCCGGCTGCCGGATGAAATTGGCCAGGATGTGACCCTGCAGGTGGTTCACCATCACCATGGGGATGTCCAGGGAAAGGGACAGGGCCTTGGCGAAGGACGTGCCCACCAGCAGCGAGCCCAGCAGGCCCGGGCCGCGGGTGAAGGCGATGGCCGTGAGTTCTTCCGGTTTGACGCCGGCCTTGCGGAGGGCCTCCGACACCACGGGCACGATGTTCTGCTCATGGGCGCGCGAAGCCAACTCCGGCACCACACCGCCGAAGTCCTTGTGCACCTGCTGCGACGCGATGACGTTGGACAACAGGACGCCGTCCCGGATGATGGCGGCCGATGTGTCGTCGCAGGAGGATTCTATTCCCAGTATAATGTCTGCCATTTCTATTCCGTAAGTTTTTTAGCCAGTTGTTCGGCACAGTTGATGCCGTCCAGGGCGCTGGAAACGATGCCGCCGGCATAGCCCGCGCCTTCCCCGCAGGGGTACAGCCCCGGGATGTCCACATGCTCCAGGGTTTCCGGGTTCCGCGGCAGGCGGACCGGTGAGCTGGTGCGGGACTCCACGCCCAGCAGCAGGGCGTCGTTGGTATAATAGCCGTGCATGTTCCGGTCTACCTGGGGGAAAGCCCTTCTCAGGCGCAGGGAGACATGCTCCGGTAACAGTTCGTGGAGGGGGGCGCTGAGGGTGCCGGGATGATAGGACGTCTTGGGGAGGTCCTTGGAGAGGATGCCGCGGCAGAAGTCTTTCATGCGCTGGGCGGGTGCTGTCAGGGGATGCCTGGCCCCGTTTTCCTGGGCCCAGCTGTACATCTTTCGTTCGATGTCCCGCTGGAAATCCATGAGGGCGAAGGGCCCTTCATAGCCTGAAGGCTGGTCCCCGGGCTCAATCTGTACCACTACGCCCGCATTGGCCCATTTGGAGTTGCGGGCGGCGTTGGACATGCCGTTGAGCACCACGGTGCCGTCTTCGGTGGAAGAGGGGACCAGGATGCCGCCGGGGCACATGCAGAAGGAAAAGACGCCGCGCTCGTCTATCTGCTGGACGAAGGAGTACTCTGCCGTAGGCATGAACGGCTGATATTTCCCGTGGTAGCGGATCTGGTTGATGAGCCACTGCGGATGCTCCACGCGGACGCCCAGGGCGAAGCCTTTGGGCTCCAGCGTCCACCCCTTGGCCTGGAACATCTCGTAGATGTCGCGGGCCGAATGGCCGGTGGCCAGGATGACCTTCCGGGCCTCATAAACCTTTGGCCCGCAGTGCACCTTGAAGCCCGGTTCGATGTCGGTTACCCGGCTGTCAAAGTGATACTCCCCGCCATGGTCCTCGATGCAGGTGCGGATATTCTTGACAATTTCCGGAAGGCGGTCCGTGCCGATATGGGGATGGGCGTCGATGAGGATGTCCGGGCTTGCGCCAAAGGCAACCAGCTGGTGCAGGACCTCCCGGATATCTCCCCGCTTGGAGGAACGGGTGTATAGTTTTCCGTCGCTGAATGCGCCGGCGCCGCCTTCTCCGTAGCAGTAATTGGAATCCGGGTCTATGACGCCCTGGGTAGATAAGCGGGCCATGTCCACCTTGCGGCGTTCCACGTCTTTGCCCCGTTCCAGCACGATGGGTTTGAGGCCCAGCTGGAGCAATTTGAGGGCGGCGAACATGCCGGCCGGTCCGGCTCCCACAACGACGACGGGCGCAGCTCCGTGCACGTCCAGATAGGGAAGGACCCGGTAGGGCTCGAAGGGCTCACCCTCCCGCCAGGCCTGCACGCGGTAACGGTACAGGATATCCTGACGGGCATCCACGCTGCGGCGGACCACCTCCACGCGCCCCACTTTGTCGGCCTTGACACCCAAAGCCTTGGCGGCAGCTTCTTTCAGCTGCGCCCCGGTGAGTTCCTTGCCTATTTTCTGGGCCAGTTCGAATTCCTTCATGCTCTTGTAGATTGGGATATTTATCCTAATCTACAAAGATAATCAAAACGGGCTGATTTAGCAACTAAAGTTTGATGAGGGCTTTTCCCGTGCGTCCGTCCACGCACACCGTGAGCTCTTTTTCCAGCCGCACGTGACGCATATATTCCGTCTCTTCCTGGGCGGGAAGGGCATCCAGGGCACTCAGGTCCAGCAAATCTCCCGGACGGGTGTAGGGATCCACGTTGACGTAACCGGCGTTGAAGGAAGTGAGGTTCTGGAAGAAATGCGTTCCCTGGCTGGGATCTACGCGGAAGTCCGGCAGGGCCGATTCTACCAGCACGCGGGCTTCGGAGATATCGCTCCAGGCCACCGGTACGCCCAGGGTGGGGATGCTGGAGCCCCAGCGGCCGTAGCCGATGAGCACGTACTGTCGTTTCTCGGCCTGCATGCGGGTATTCAGCTGACGCAGCTGGGCGGCCATTTCCAGGGTTTTCATCTTGTCGAAGGCATCGGCCTTCAGGTATACCACGTCCTTCAGGTCCTGGAGCCAGCCGGTGCCCAGGGCGCTGCCGGAATGCACCATGGCGCCGGAGCAGTCAATCTGTCTCCAGTCCACGTTGGTGTCCAGGCTGTCGGCGGATATGGGCCTGATTTGCAGGGCGTTGAATACGCCGGTGGAAAGCTCGGCGGCAAACTCCAGTTCTACGCTGCACTGCATTTCTTCGGCGCAGATATCCAGCAGTTTCTGCACGATGGGAGCCAGCGGATAGGTGTTGTAACGCAGGATATGGGCAAAGGAAACGAACTTGGGCCCCTTGGCCAGCGGAGAATCTACCATGCGCTGGTTCTCGTAGTCGAAGGTGGAGCAAACCTTGCTGAAAGAAGGGAACTGCTCGCAATCGGTAATGGGGATGCGTTGCAGGTTGACGGCGTCGTCCACCGAAGTCTTGAACTTCTCCGGCGACAAGTCCAGGGCATACATCACCTGCTGGGTTTCCCGAAGCGCCAGGTCCGGGGTGGAAGTCTGCAGCACGTGCTTGGGATAGGCGGGGCTGAAGCGGAGCACCTGTTCCCCGTCCACCACGGCCTTGCCCAGGCCGTAGGCCAGTTTCACGATCCCTTCTTCGGCCCTCTCATAGCCGATGGGATAGAAGTTCACGCTGCGCGCCACGCCGGAGAGGGTGGGGAAGAAGCGGCCGTCCTGTTCGGCTCCGCACACTTCCTGGAGGATGATGGCCATCTTTTCTTCGGAGATGACGTTGGCGGTGGCGGTGATATAGCCGCGGGAGGCGGCGAAATACACGGAGGCGTATACGCTCTTGATGGCCTTGGCGATGAGGCGCAGCTGCTGGTCCTCGTTCTCCACGGCGGGTATCATGTAGGTGGAGTAAACGCCCGCAAACGGCTGATAGTAAGAGTCTTCCAGTTTGGAGGAAGAACGGACGGCCATGGGTGTGCGCACCACACGGATGAAGGACCGGAGGGCCTGGGTGAGTTCCTGCGGAAGGTTGGAGGAAACGAATTCCGACAAGATTTCGGCGTCCGAGATATCGGCGTTGATCACATACTGGAGACCGTTTTCCAGGATGAAGCGGTCGAAGTATTCCGTGGCGATGACAAGGGTGCGCGGGACGGTAAGTTTGACGCCCTCCCATTCATTGTACAAGTGATGCTTGTACAGCACGTGGTTCAGGAAGGCCAGGCCGCGGGCTTTGCCGCCCAGGGAACCTTCTCCCAGGCGGGAGAACCAGATGGTGTCGTTGAATGTGTCGGGATTGAAGCGGGCCACGACGCCCAGGCTCTGCCGGACACGGTAGTCGTGGATGCTATCCACAGCGGCCTTCCGGTAGGCATCCATCTCCTGGAAATTGGTGTTCTTGATGGCCATGCCTTCTTCGAACAGGCCTCGGGCCAGCATCCAGCGGGAGATGTAGTTTTTGCTCTTGAGGCGCTCCATCTCTTTGTCGGGCAGGCGGGCGATGAGTTCTTCGGCCCCCTGCAGGTCGTGCGCACGGCCTATTTCCTTCCCGCGGCTGTCCTGCACCAGGAAGTCGCCGAAGCCGAATTCCCGGCCGATATAGTCCGAAAGGTCGTGGGTGAGGGTTTTGGAACGCTTCATCAGGAAGCCGGCGTGCAGGTTTTCGGCCACGCTGCGCATGCTTTCCTGTGAGCTTTGCATGAGGATGGCCATCTTGGGGTATTCGGCCCGGATAAACTGGCAAAGGTCCACGCCGGCGTCCAGTTTCTCGGTGTTGGGCTTGTCTCCGCGGTGAATCACAAAGCCGATGTCGGAGATGACGCCCAGGAGGTTCTCCTTGTAGCGGTTGTATAGGGCCACGGCATCGTCGAAGTTGGTGGCCATGAGGATTTTAGGACGGGCGCGCTTGCGGAAGATCTGCTGTTCCTCGTTGAGGGCATCGCGTACGGAGGCCACGTTCTGCTGCAGCACCAGTTTGTACAGGAGCGGCAGGTAGGTGGAGTAATAGCGGACGGAATCTTCTACCAGCAGGATGCACTGTACGCCGCTTTCCAGGATGTCGGCAGGGGCGTTCATGCTGTCTTCCAGCAGTTTGATGATGGCGATGATGAGGTCTGTGCTGCCGTTCCAGTTGAAGATGTAGTCCATGCAGGACGTGTCCCGGTTTTCCAGCTGCCGGTACACTTCCTTGGAAAAGGAGGTAAGGAGGACAACCGGCATCTCCGGATTGACTTCCTTCATGGTGTGGGCGAAGCTGAATACATCCACTTCGCCCACGTTGTAAAGGGTGATAACCAGGTCCCAGCGCTCTCCTGCGGCCGATTTCTCCAGGGCCTCGCGGGTAGAGGAGACCCGTTCAAAGACGGGCGGCCCGCTCAGGTTGAGGTCGGCGTACTCCTTCGCGATGCGCATGTCCAGCCGGCCGTCTTCTTCCAGTGAAAAATTGTCGTAGTTGTTGCAGACCAGCAGGATGCGGCGGATCCTGCGGGCCATGAGCGCTGTGGTGTGGGTCATACTAATCCTTGGTCTGTCATGGCGCCGGCCACCTTGATGAAGCCGGCCAGGTTGGCGCCTTTCACGTAGTTAACGGTCCCGTCTTCCTCCGTGCCGTATTTCACGCAGGCCTGGTGGATGTCCTGCATGATGCGGCGCAGATACTGGTCCACTTCCTCGGCCGTCCAGTGCTGGCGCATGGAATTCTGGCTCATCTCCAGGCCGCTGGTGGCTACGCCGCCGGCGTTGGAGGCCTTACCGGGGGAATAGAGCAGGCCGGCACCCTGGATGATGCGGATGGCTTCCGGGGTGGTGGGCATGTTGGCACCCTCGGCCAGGCAGATGGCGCCGCCCTTGACGATATTCTGGGCATCGGCCACCTCTATCTCGTTCTGGGTGGCACAGGGGAGGGCGATATCGCAGGCGATTTTCCAGGGACGCTCCCCGGGGAAGTACTGGGCCTGCGGGTATTTGTTCACATATTCCTTGATGCGGCCGCGGCGGATATTCTTGAGTTCCAGCACGTAGGCCATCTTTTCCTCATTCAGGCCCTCGGGGTCGTAGATGAAACCGTCGGAGTCTGACAAAGTCTGGACGGTAGCACCCAGGCGCATGGCTTTCTGGGCGGCATACTGGGCCACGTTGCCGGCGCCGGAGATGTTCACTTTCTTGCCCTGGAAGCTTTCTCCGCGGGTGGCCAGCATTTGCTCGGCAAAGTAGCAGAGGCCGTAACCGGTGGCTTCGGGACGCAGCAGGGAGCCGCCCCAGGCGAGGCCCTTTCCGGTAAGGGTGCCGGTGAATTCATCTCTCAGGCGTTTGTACTGGCCGAAGAGGTAGCCGATTTCGCGGCCGCCTACGCCGATATCGCCGGCGGGGACGTCGGTGTCGGCGCCGATGTGCCGGCTGAGCTCTGTCATGAAACTCTGGCAGAAGCGCATGACTTCGGCGTCGGACTTACCGCGGGGGTTGAAGTCGCTGCCGCCCTTGGCGCCGCCCATGGGCAGGGTGGTGAGGGCGTTCTTAAAGGTTTGCTCGAAGGCCAGGAACTTCATGATGCTCAGGTTCACGCTGGGATGGAAGCGGATACCGCCCTTATACGGGCCGATGGCGCTGTTGCACTGCACGCGGAAGCCGCGGTTGATTTGGACTTCTCCGCGGTCGTCCATCCACGGTACGCGGAAAATGACGATGCGCTCGGGCTCCACGATGCGTTCCAGGATTTTCTGGTCCATCAGGTGGGGGTAGGCGGTGACATAGGGAGCGACGCTCTCTACGACTTCTCTTACGGCCTGGTGAAATTCGGCCTCTCCGGGGTTCCGGGCAATGACCTGCCCCATGAAACCTTCAATGTAATTTTTGGTAAAGGAATCCATAAACAAGGGGTTAAAACACTACTAACGCCACAAATTTACGGAAATTTACGCTTTTTTCAAATTTTTTTAAAAGAGTTATTGCAGGGCAATAAAGACAGGGGAGGGAACGTTCAGGCGGCGTCCCGTATCTGTGAGGAGGCCGGTCTTGCGGTCCCGCCGGTAGAATTCGATGCTGTCGTTGTCCCGGCAGGCCACCAGGACCTCGTTCCTGGTGACGGCGAAATTCCGCGGGTGCGGCCCCGTGAGCTGGTATCCCACGTAGCTGAGGCTGCCATCATCGTCAACGGAGAAGATGGCGATTCCGTCGTTGCGGAGGCGCAGGCTGGCATACAGGAAACGGCCGTCCGGAGAGAAATGGATGTCGGCCGCACCGCGGGCGTCCACCTGGTCGGCCTTTACCGTCTGTCTCATGCTGAACCGGCCGTCCTCGTAGTCAAATACGGCAATTCTTCCGGACAGTTCTCCAATGGCGTAAAAGTGTTTCCCCTTCTTGTCGAAAAGGATGTGGCGGGGGCCATATTCGATGGGCACCATGACGGCGGTACGATAGTCTTCTACGCCGCCGGGTACCAGAGTTACCCGGCCAATGACGTCTGCGCTGAATTCACTGAATAACAGTTGTTTACCGTCTGGTGAAAAGGTGGCGCAATGGACATGGGGAAGGTTTTGCCGCGTCATGTCCGGACCGTCGGCCCGGCTCACGATGAGCGAGTCCATGGGGCCGATGCTGCCGTCCGGTTCCAGGGTGTATACGGCCAGCGTGCCGCCGCTGTAATTGGAAACGGCCAGGCGATGTCCATCCGTAACTACATGGCAGGGATCCTCCCCATACTGCGGCACGCCGGTGGGCTGGCTGTTCAGCAGCTGGAAGCCGTTTCCGTCCCAGCGCCAGGCATAAACGGCGGCGCTCTGGTCCGGCATCTCGCTCACGGCATAGATATGCGTGTTGTCGATGGCCAGGAAGGAGGGATTGGGCATTTCGGCCTTGGCGATTTGCTCTCCCGTCCCATAGTCATAGGCAAAGAATCCGTCCGAGTAGGTACCCACGAAAAGGGTGCCGGACGGCTGCCCACAAGCAACTGCCAGTAAGGTAGTTAGGATGACCATTATTCTTTTCATATTTGCAAAGATAATGATTTTTTGTAAATGTAGGGAATGGATAAAAAATCGTATCTTTGTAAGGTAATGGTATTGGAAACCAGCATACAGTACCTGCCGGGGGTGGGTCCCAAGCGTGCCGAGCTTTTGGAGAAAGAGCTGGGCATCGCCACCGTGGGAGACCTGATCCACCTGTATCCTTTCCGTTACATAGACCGCAGCAGCATCGTTCGCATCGCCGATGTCCAGCCGGACCTGGCACTGGTGCAGGTGCGGGCCACGGTGCTCAAAGTGCGTCTCTTTGCCAAGAACGGGGCCGAACTCCCGCCCGAAAAACTGAAATACAATGCCGTGAGCCGTCTCAGCGCCATCGTGGGTGATGGCAGCGGAGAGATGGAAGTGGTCTTTTTCAAGGGCGTGAAGTGGATGCATTCCCGCTTACAGCCCGGGTCCACCTTCATCTTCTTTGGCAAGCCGGCCGTGTTCAACAACAAACTGAACATGGTGCATCCGGAAGTAGACGCCCCCGACAGCGGCACCAGCGGCGTGCTCACCGGCGTATATCCTTCTACGGAAAAACTCAAGAACGCCGGCATCACGGGCAAGATGATGCTCAAATACATGGCCACGGCCCTCACGGAACTGCTGCCCGTCATCCAGGAAACCCTGCCGGATTACGTCTTGCAGGAAAAAGGGCTGGTTCCCCTCACCTATGCCCTTCGGCAAATCCATTTCCCCGTGGACCAGCAGGCACTCTCCAAGGCGTCTTATCGTCTTAAATTCGAGGAACTGTTCCTGCTGCAACTGTCCCTTCTCAAGCAGAAATACATCCGCAGCCGCAATGCGGTGGGACTTTCGATGCCCGCTGTGGGAGACGCTTTCAACGCCTGTTACAATGCCCTTCCCTATGAACTGACCGGCGCCCAGAAGCGGGTGATCCGGGAAATCCGGGAAGACATGCGCAGCGGCCACCAGATGAACCGACTGCTGCAGGGAGACGTGGGCTCCGGCAAAACCATGGTGGCGGTCCTGAGCGCCCTCATTGCCGTGGGCAATGGTTACCAGGCCTGCATCATGGCGCCCACCGAAGTTTTGGCCCAGCAGCATTATGCCAATGTGTCCAAATACTTGAAACCCACCGGAGTAAGGTGCGCCCTCCTCACCGGCACCACCGGCGTGAAAGACCGCCGGGATATCCATGCGGGGCTGCAGGACGGCAGCATCGGCATCCTCATCGGCACGCATGCGCTCATTGAGGATACGGTGAATTTCAAGGCGCTGGGGCTGGCTGTCATCGACGAGCAGCACCGCTTTGGCGTAGAGCAGCGCTCACGGCTGTGGAACAAGGGGTATATGCAGATTCCGCCGCACGTACTGGTGATGACGGCAACGCCCATTCCCCGCACCCTGGCCATGACTTTGTACGGGGACCTGGATGTGTCCGTGATAGACGAAATGCCGCCCGGCCGCAAACCGGTCACCACCATCTGCGTGGGAGAGGGGAAGCGTCACGCCATGCACAATTTCATCAGGGATGAGATTGCCAAAGGGCGCCAGGCTTTCATCGTGTATCCCCTCATTTTCGAGAGCGAAAAACTGGACTACAAGAACCTGCAGCTGGGATATGAAGAGATTGTGAAGACCTTCCCGCTGCCAGACTACAAGGTGGCCATCGTCCACGGGCAGCAAACGGCCCAGGAGAAGGCCTTCAATATGGACGCCTTTGTGGCGGGCCGGGCCCAAATCCTGGTATCCACCACCGTCATCGAAGTGGGCGTGGATGTGCCCAATGCCTCCGTAATGGTTATCGAGAGCGCCGAAAGATTCGGCCTCAGCCAGCTGCACCAGCTGCGCGGCCGGGTGGGTCGCGGAGCAGAGCGGTCCTACTGCATCCTCATGAAGGGCACCAAGGTTTCCAAGGAGTCCCAAAAGCGCCTGGACCTGCTGTGCGCCACGGAAAACGGCTTTGAACTGGCCGAAGAAGACATGAAACTCCGCGGCCCCGGAGACCTGGAAGGCACCATGCAGAGCGGCCTGCCCGTCTCCCTGAACATCGCCTCCCTGGCCAAGGACGGCCTCATCCTGTCCGATGCCCGGGGCTATGCCCAGCACATCCTGGACCAGGATCCCGGCCTGACGGAAGAAAAAAATGCCCCGCTGGCAAGGGAACTGCAGCGGGACAAATATCAGTCTAAAGACTATTCAAAAATCTCCTAATTTTTCATCCAGCGGTCCAGCCAGTCAAAGTAGCTGCGGTGCCAGTAAAGGGCATTCTGCGGCTTCAGGATCCAGTGGTTTTCGTTGGGGAAGATGATGAGCTTGGACGGCACGCCCATCAGCTGGGCGGCGTTGAAGGCGGCCATGCCCTCATCGTACGGAACACGGAAGTCGGAGCCGCCGTGGATGCACAGGATGGGTGTGTGCCAGTTCTGGACCAGCTTGTGCGGGGAATGCTCGTAGTGGCGCTTGGCCTCGGCTTTGGTGCTCCAGGGAGAACCGGCCTGCTGCAGGCCGCCGAAGGTGATGCCGTCACCCGCAGGACCCACCTGGTCCGGGGTATAGGCATACTCCATGGGGATGCCGCCGTTGTCCCAGTTGGGGAACCACATTTCCTCGGTGGTCAGGTACATATGCAGCTCGTTGAAGATGCCGGCATGGGCGATGAAGCAGTCGTAGACGTCCTTGTGGATGCCGGCCAGGTAATACACGCTGTATCCGCCGTAAGAGGCGCCGCAGGCGGCCACGCCGCTCACGTAAGGTTCGGCCTTGATGTGGCGGGCGGCGGTGAGATAATCCTGCATGTTGAGGCCGATGTAATCTCCGGAGATTTCCTCACACCAGGGCTGGCCGAAGGCGGTGGTGCCGCGTCGGTTGGGCAGGACCACCACGTACCCCTGATGGCACATCAGGAGATAATTCCAGCGATAGCTCCAGCCCTGTGAAAGCGTTCCCTGGGGGCCTCCCAGACAGATTTCGATGGCGGGGTAGGACTTGGAAGCGTCGAATTGCGGCGGGAACAGGACCCAGGTGAGCATCTTCTGCCCGTCCACGGTATCCAGCCAGCGGGCCTCGGTCTCGTGCTTGTCCAGCTGGTCCAGGAGGTGCTCGTTCTCAAAGGTAATCTGGCGGATGCTGTTTCCGGCCACGGCCACCAGCTCAGTGGGGAAGTCCATGGAAGCGTAGGTGGTGAGGAGGGTACCGTCCTGCAGTACGCCGAAGGGGGAGCCGAAGTCGAACCAGAGGTTATCGGCCGTCAGACGCTCGGGCGCCTGCCCGGGAATCACGTTGAAGATGCCCTGGAGGCCTTCTGCCAGGGCGGAGAAATAGATGGATTCTCCGTCGGCCGCCCACACGGGGGCGTCGGCATTATATTTAAAGGAGGCGGTGAGGTCGCGGATGCCCGTGACGGCGGGATTGGCGCTCTGGCCGTCGCCGCTTTCGGAGTATACCACGTCGGCCATCATCAGGCGCACTTTATCGGCCTCGTAGCCGTCCCGTTCCATGGACAGCCACAGGAGATGGCTGCCGTCCGGACTCCAGACGGGATGGGTGTCGTAACCGCCCGTGAAGGTGACCTGGGAAGTTTCACCGGTGAGGGGGCAGAAGATGTAGATGCAGGTGTTGGTGGAGAAAGCGTACTGCTTGCCCGTGAGCTTTTTGCATGCATAGGCCACGTAACGGCCGTCGGGGCTCCAGGCAAGGTCGGCGATGTCGGAGAAGGGACCGTTGGGCAGCTCGAAGAGCTCGCCGTCCAGGATGTCCATCCCTTCCTTGACTACGCCGTTAACCAGGGTGGCCAGGAAAGTATGGCTGATTTCCGTGCGCCAGTGGTCCCAGTGGCGGTACATGAGGTCTTCGGTGGCATAGGCTTCGGCCTTGTCCAGCAGAGGGTCGGTGTCGGAGGGAACCTCTACGGCGCTGTGCACGGCCGAAACATAGAGGATCTGGTCCTGGTCCGGGGAAAGGAGATAGTCGTCGATGCCCTTTTCTACGTCCGTAAGCTGCGTGCGCTTGCCCAGCCGGCCGTTTTTATAGGCCGCCTTGTACAGCTGGCCGCCCTGCAGGAAGAAGATGGCGTTGCCGTCATTGCTCCAGCGGGCGCTGGAAATGCTCTTCCCATCCATGGTGAGCTGCGTGGGCTCTCCTCCCATCACGGGAATGGTGAAGAGGTTGCGCACGCTGCGGTTCTGGGCGATGTCCGTGTAGCTTACGCCATAGAGGATGGTCTTTCCGTCCGGCGACAGCTGAGGGTCGGAGAGCCGTCCCAGGGACAGGAGGAATTCCGGAGTCATGTGCCCGTCGGCGATTTCCAGGCCGGAGGGGCCGATGTAACCTTTCTGCGGTTTCATTTCGTTGCTGGTGCAGGCGACGAGGCCCAGGGTGAGGGCCACCGCCGCAAAGAATTTAGTGTTCATATAGTAGGATTGCATTGTTCAGGGCTTGCCGTACGGCCTGACGCACTTCCAGGGGCTCCAGGACCTCCAGGCGGTCGGCGCGTTTGCACAGTTCCATGATGAAGTTGGGATTGGGAATGACGCGAAGGGCAAACAGGCCGGGGCCGATGTTCAGCTGGCTGGGATGCAGGGGCAGGTCCCGGAGGTAGGCCGATTCCCGTTCGGTGGCTTTGAGCTTGACCAGCACGGGTTCCTGCCCTTCCGGCAGGTAAATGCCGTAACTGTCCCGGAAAAGGGCGTCTACGTCGAAGTCCCGGGGCATCTTGAACGTTTCCCCGGTTCGTTCCATGGCCAGGATGCGGTCCAGGGCATAGGTGCGCAGCGCCTCGGCCTCCTGGC
>Ga0265298_10003901_pt1 | contig 19357 bp, 13 predicted proteins | sample AusTroGonzalo_MG_3_FD_193486 | JGI IMG/M metagenome (GOLD analysis project Ga0265298, IMG submission 193486) | Bovine rumen microbial communities from tropical cattle in Woodstock, Queensland, Australia - Gonzalo_01 | ecosystem: Host-associated > Mammals > Digestive system > Stomach > Rumen ... | reverse complement strand
TAAACGGTTCCGCTATTTTCGCCCAAAGCATTTATTCCCTGACTTATATAGTCAAAAGGGGAATCCCATGACGTACCATTACCCGTGTAGTAGGTGTTGGGCTCATGATATTTCACGAACACAGCCCCCTGTCCGTAAACCAAACCTCCCGACAGGCAAGCCAATATCATCAAAATATAACTCTTTATATTCATTTTTTCATTATTACATCGTTTCATCGCCTCGTCAATCCATCACACATCGGACCGAACAAGCAAAATATTTACCCCAATAACCATAATGGAATCCGCTATTATCTGAATTTAAATAGCGTGCATAGGCTTCCGAACCGTAGGAGTAATTTGTTGTCGTCCAAAAGGCAGCCCTGTTTCCATAGGCTTCATAATAACTACCGTTATAATAACCAGTAGGATAGGCGGCAAAACGGCTAGTATTGTTGGTTTCGCTGTTGTTGCCTGGAGAACAATTGTACGTATTGCTATTCCAATACAAGGTGGAAGCCATCGACTTGGCTATATTATAGCTTGAGCTGTCACACCAATTTTGGGGCATTGAGCTCACATAATTAATTAGTTTATCCCATTCACCATTACTCGGCACATGCCAACCTGAAGGACAAACTCCCTGTATTCCAGAGGGAACCTGGTCGGAATACCCTTCATTATACGTCACTGCTTTCCAATTATAGAGATAGCCACAATGTTCGAGTACACCATTGGAGAGATCGGAAGTATAGCCTTCGTAACGATAGGGGTCGTTGGTCGAATAGCCGCTTCCCAAAGGGATAGGGGTGCCATCGGAATAGTGGGTGGTCCGGAGATTCTCGCGCATCCAGCACTGATCTCCGAAGACCAAGGTTTTATAGATATTGCCGTCATAGTCGGCCACCATGCCGCAATCGACCGGACTGTTGCGGGTAATCGTGTTGCTGATGACGTTTCCGTTGCCGCCGGCCACGCCCGCCCCTTTGTCAGCACGGCATCCCATGACCACACTGTTGATCAGGGTGCCGTTGTTTTGGATGTAAGCGCCACCGCCTTCCGCCGCGACCGCATCCTCACTGATGGCATCGCAGTCCTTGATGACACAATAACGCACCGTGCCGCCGTTGATGAGCACACCGCCGCCGAGGGTGGTCGTGGAACCTTTGCTCATTACGCAACCCTCCAGCACTCCTTGCACCGTGGCAATGCGGTGATAGCCCGCCCCAACGATTATCGTGCACCAAGAAGGGTCCGTCCAGTGCGAATTCGTGCCCGGAAGATGACGTTGGGAAGTGTCCGTCCCTAGAGAGCCGGGAACATAGCCCCCCATCACGGTCACCCCTGACGGGATTGTCAACTCGGCCGTGATGTGGTACATGCCTGCGGCCACGAACACCGTGCTGCCGGAGCCCGCCGCCGACAAACCGGCTGCGATGGTCTTCTTCGCCGTCTCCCATGACGTACCCGCACCGCTGTCGTCCGTCGCCGACGCCGACACATACACCTGCGCGTATGCCTGCCCCAAGCAAACAAAGACCGCCACCGCCGCTATAATCTTTCTTATATTCATCTTTTCATCATTTATTATTCATCTTCTCATCTCCTCCTCAATCCTTCACACACCTCACAGAGTAACCTGTCGAATAAGATTCGGAACTCTCATCCACGCCTCCCTGATCGTGCCCGATACTACGGTAAATGCCATTCCCGTAATCATTGTCCGTTGCGGTCCAAAAGTAAGCCCGATAACTAGAATTATAGTATTGCGAACCGCTAAAATAGCCGGTAGGGATGGCCGTGAATTGCGTGGCGTTGTTGTCGGATGAATTTTGACCCGGAGTACAGTTGTTGTAGGTATAGTTCCATCCCGTCTTGGCCGCCAGCGACTTACTATAGTTGTTTTCGTAACCAGGACATTTGTAGCGGCGTTGCGAGGAGACATAACCCGTCATTACGTTCCACTCACTTCTGGAAGGCACGTGCCAACCATCGGGACAAATGCCCTGCACCCCACTCGGCACCTCATCACTACTCGTAGCGCCATGCATCACCGCCGACTTGTTGTATTGAAACCCATACAGGGAGAGTTCTTCCGAAAGGGAGCTATTCTTGTAGTAACACGGGTAGTCATTGGTTGCGGAGTAAGCCTGGGTAATCGGAGTGCTGTCGGCAAAATGGGTGGTTCTCAGGTTCTCGCGCATCCAACATTGCGTGCCAATGAAGACCGTATTGTAGTAGTTTCCGTCCACATCCACCACATATCCGCAATGCACCGGAGAATTCCGGGTGATGGTGTTGTTGATCAGGGAACCGTCCTCACCGGCCACGGCCACCCCATTGTCGGCACGGCATTGGGTCACGACACTGTTGATGAGCACCCCGTTGTTGCGGATATAGGCGCCGCCGCCTTCCGCCTTGTGCTCGGTCTCGTCAACGGCTTCGCACTCCTTCACCACACAGTAGCGGGCAGTGCCCCCGTCAAGGAGCAGGCCGCCACCAACGGTCGTAGTGAAGCCTATGGTCACCACGCATCCGTCAATGACACCATTCACCGTGGCCACGCGATGTTGCAAGGTACCCTTAAGAATGGTACACCAACTATCGTCATTCCAGTGAATATTCGCGCCCGGCAACCGTCTAAGCGACGTATCCGTGCCTTGAGCCTCCTGCTGATACCCGCCTTTCAACGTCACGCCCGCAGGGATGGTGAGCTCATCAGAGATGTCATACGTGCCTGCCATCACGCACACGATGCCACTCGTTCCCGCCGCACTGACACCGGAATTGACACTCCGCTTGGCTGTCTCCCATGTCAACCCGTTGCCATTGTCATTCGGTGCCTGCGCGGAGACAAAGATGATGGTTTGAGCAGACAAGGCCAGCCCTGAGCAGAATATTAAAATTACAGAAAACAAGCGTAGAATATGTCCGTTTCTCATATAAAAAACTATAAAAATGAATCACTAATTTTCTTGACAATCGGACTGCAAATATACATTTTTTTCAAAAAAAATATTTTTTACAGTCTGTTTGTGGTAAATTTTGCCACAAAAACAACAAAAAAAACGCCGTCAAGCATCACAACGAATACCTAACGGCGCTTTTTATAATTATCTTACAATACGACTATTTTCTTGGAATAGGGCCCTACTTTCAACACATAAATTCCGGGGGACAAATGATGGATGATGGGCACCGACTCGCTCCCGACCCTCACAAACGAATCACGGAACACACATTGTCCGTTCATATCGTAAATGGTTACGTTACCTGTAAAAGTATCCCAGTTGTCGAATCCTATTTGGAGGCAGCCGTTGCTAGAGGGATTCGGATAACAGAAAAAATCAATATCCTTTTGGGAAATATCAAAAAACCGGACAGTCTGGTTTTTAAACTCTTCCGGTCTGTCGTACAAATACCTGTCAACTTCATCACAATAACGGGTCCAGTCGCCGACACTGCCCGGGTTATGGAACCGTTCCACCTGATGAGGAATTTCAGCCTGGATCATGCTCCGGATGCTGTCGAGATAGGGTTTGGTGTTGCGGTAGGCCAACAGCGTCGGGGCCACCGCTCTCAGGCGAGCGAGGTAACTTCCCACAAACTCCTCGCTTTCAAGCAATCTCCGGAAAAAGAGCGTTGACCATCCTGCCGTGGGATACACAACTTCCTCACCGGCGTAGGTGATATTCGCATACACATCGAACTTCTGGTCATAAAAACAGCAATCCCCGTCATAAAAAAACCAACGCCACGGGGTGTTCCCATCCTGCCAACATCTCACATTGTTGATGGGCCAGTCCACATTGCCGGAAAAAAGCTCGAAAATCATGTAATCGATAAAATTGGGGATATCAATTTGTTCCGAGAAGTATTGGTATTGCTCCGGATCCGACAAATCCGCCGCAGCCAGCCAATAATACAGTTCATAATACGAGTCTGAAGAGCCGTTCTCCAACCCTCCCCATGCGGCAATGATATTGACATTATCGGGGTCGGCGCCATAATGACTCTCAAGATAGCGCTCGTCGCCTCTTTCTTCAAGGAAATAGATGCCCCAATACTCGCCGTTCAGGAAGAGGGCCACGGGACGGGAGGCGAGCGTCCCCATATTCATCTGGGAGGCTATCCGGTTTGCCAACCAATCCTGAACGCCCGCTGGTGTAATGGCATTCCGGAAAGGTTTCAACACCAAATGCTTGTATTTATCCAGTTCCAGCTCCTCAAATATCTTGAATTTGAAATTTTTCTTACCATAATCCGCACGAGCATACAATTTCAGGCCTTTCTGCTGGGCGCTACGGGCACGAGAGCCTCCATGCGTGCGTAAACCAGCCAGCTGATTAAAACCGGTATTGGCAGTTGTATAGAATTCGACATTGATTCCTCTTTCCCAATCCCGTCCGTGCTGGTTATAGTTGCCCGACGTTTCGAAACTGTCCGGATTGAAATAGACACCCGGCACCAGAATTCCCGAATCCGCGGAGAAGAACGACAAGGAATCGCCGCAAAGGGAGACCACAGGAAGGTCGTGGATCACGCAGCCGAGAGCGCTGATGAAGTATGACTGCGTGGCCACCTCGCTGACCCGCCGTCCCGAATTGTTGAACACCGCCGCCCGAATCACAATGGCTTTCATCACCGTATCGGGGTAAAAAGTATCCTCGTAAGGCGACATCTGTATTTTGTAAATATCTGAAGAAGAGACCATGGTACGATCCAACGGCAAAGCACCCGTATACAAACGGGCATTGGTGTCAGGCGTTGTGCCGTTCAACGTATAACGAATGTGATGGTTAGGATTATGACAAGTGAGCTCAACCGAAAAGGCCGTGGAATACATACCGCCACTGTGCGAGAACATAACCTCGTCAACCTGCGCCCAAAGAAGGACAGGGGACAGCAGTAACAATATAATTGTCAGATATTTATGCATCAATCAACAAAGCCTGATATGATGATGACCAGCAGTGCGAGGGGGGCCACGTAGCGGAGGATGAAGTAATAGACATCGAACAGGTGGCCCTTCAGCGTGCCGCCGTTGGTTATTTCGTCCTTGACTTCCACCTTCGGGTAGAACCAACCGAGGAAAATGGTTGTCGCCAAGGCCCCGATAGGCATCAGATAGGAGGCTGTGACCAAATCGAAGAAGTCGAAAAGGGTGTAGTTATGAATTCTCCAATGATTCAGGGGACCAAACGACAAGGCGCAGAACATGCCGATGAAAAAGACCACCAACATGCTGACTAGTGAACTCTTACGACGGCTCCAGTGGAGTTCCTCCACATCGAAAGCCACGATAATTTCCTGTAGGGAGATGGTGGAGGTCAAGGCGGCAATGCCCAACAAGATGAAGAAGACCGCGGCGAACAATCCTCCCATCGGCATACTGTTGAAGACGTTAGGCAGCACCACATAGACGAGCTGCGGACCGCCGGCCGGATCCATACCGAAGGAGAAAACCGCCGGGAAGATGACCACGCCCGCCAAAATCGCCACCATGAGATCACAGATGGAGATCCACAGACTGGTTTTGAAGAGCGAGTCCTCCTTGCGGATATAGGAGCCGTAAGTCACCATCGCGCCCATGCCGAGGCTGAGGGAGAAGAACGACTGTCCCAAGGCGCCCAGAATGCCGGCACCCGTCAATTTGCTAAAGTCGGGATGGAACAGGAAGCGCAGGCCCTCTTTCGCGCCGGGCAACGTCAAGGAACGCACCACCATGAGCAGCAACAAAAGGAAAAGCACGGGCATCAGTATTTTGGAGATCTTCTCGATGCCTTTCTGTACCCCGAGGGAAATCACCACCGCCGTGATGGCTAAAAATATCAGCTGATAAATCACCGGCCAGTAGGAGTGCGCGGTGAAGGTGGAAAACGCAGTGGCCACCTCCTGCGGATTCATGTCCGACAGACGGTTGGTGCAAGCCAGCACGATGTAGTTGAGCGTCCAGCCGGCCACCACACTGTAGAAGGCGTAAATCAGGACAGCCGCCACAATGCTGATATTGCCGATCACGGCCCAGCCCTTCTTCCGTTCCAGCTTCATATAGGCACCGATGACATTGCGCTGGGCGCGACGACCGATGACAAATTCCGACATCATCAACGGGATGCCGATGGCCAGCACAAAGAACATGTTGACGAGCAGGAACGCCCCGCCGCCGTTCTGTCCTACCATGTAAGGGTAGCGCCAGATGTTGCCCAGTCCGACGGCACCGCCGGCCGCCGCCAATATCGCGCCTATGTTAGAGGTGAAACCTCGGTGTTCGTTATTCATTCTTGTTTCTATTACTTAATTTGCTTAGTATGTTATTATTAGGGGGTTTCGTTATGAAAGGTAGCAGTTAGCAGTTGGCCGTCACTCCCGTAGCCATTTGAAAATCGTTTTCCACGAGGGTTTCTTGCCGTAGGTCATGATGCCGATGCGGTAGATCTTGGCGGAAAACCAGATGCTGAAGGCCAGGAAAGCCAAGGCGAGGCCCATGGAGAGCAGTAATTCCCAAGCGTGCACGCCGGAGGGAAGGCGCACCATCATGGCGACAGGTGAGGTCAGCGGAATCATGGAAAGCCAGAACGCCAACGGTCCGTCAGGATTGGTGGAAATGCTCGGCACAAAGACGATAGCCAAAATCAACGGAATGGTAATCGGCATCGTATATTGCTGGGAGTCAGACTCATTGTCCACCACAGAACCGGTAGCTGCATAAAGCGTCGAATAGATCAGATAGCCCACCACGAAGAAGAAAATGAACGATAAGATGATGACTCCGAACGAGACGGAGAAGTAGTTCTGGATCACCTGGAAAATATTGTCGGGCGCGATGTCTATCGTGGCGGCATCCGGCACATTGTGATAGCCGACAGACGTGGTTTCCACCGCCTCCATCGTTTCGGACGAGAAGAGGTTCGGGGCAGCCAGTTGAATGCCCATGAGGATGGCCGCAGAAAGCGCGATCCAGATCACCAGCTGCGTGAGCCCCACCAGCGCAATGCCCACGATCTTGCCGATCAACAACTGCATGGGCTTCACAGAGGAGATCAGCACCTCCACAATGCGGTTCGTTTTCTCCTCCAACACTCCGCGCAACACCTGGCTGGCGAAAATAATGATGATGAAGTAGATGATCATACCGCAGGCCATGCCAAAAAGCTGGTTGATCTCCGCATCGTGCTCCTTCTCAACCCCTTTGTCGTCAATCTGGATGGTAACCGCATCCGACTTGGCCAACGCTTGCAGATGGTCGTAACGCACCGGATCGATCTTCAAGGAATCCTGCAGCAACTGGTCGAAGAAGATGTCATCCATCTGGCTCTCCACCTCGGACTCCAATCCCGAAGGCAGGTTCTTTTTGTAATAGATATTGGATTTCAGCGATTCGGAATTGTCCAGAATCTGCAGCACCACATCGAAATCTTGATCGAAAGCCTCTCTTTTGATCTGTTCGATGTCGCCGGAACGATAGCTGAACTCGAAATTCTTAGTGTCCTCAAAATTGTTGATGAAGATTTCGCTCTCATCCACCACCAGCACTCTGGAGAACTGGTTCTTCTCGTTGAGCAACACCAGCGTGACAGGCAGCACAATCATGGCCACCAGCAGAATCGGCATCAAAATGGTGATGATAATGAAGGATTTCTTCTGGATTCGCGTCAGGTACTCGCGCGAAATGATCAATAACGTCTTATTCTTCATGGTTGCGCGTTTGGTTAGACTGTTCCACCTGCTCGATGAAAATCTCGTTCATCGTGGGCAGGATTTCGTTAAACGAATGAATATCACTGTATTGCAGGAAGATTTGGAGCAGATCGTTGATGCTCTGCGTCTGGGGAATCGTCACCTCGAATCGGGTGTAATGCCCGTCATCGAGTTGCTGCACAATCTGGAACTCGCGACTCAACAGCTGGTCGGTCAACGACGGTTCAAAGCGGGAAACCTCCACAGAGAAACGGTTTTTCTTGAAACGGTTCTTCACCTCGAAGATGTCGCCTTCCAAGATTTTGTGAGAACGGTTGATCAGCGCGATATGGTCGCAGATCTCCTCCACGGAGGCCATGTTATGCGTGGAAAGCACGATAGTGGCGCCCTCCTTCTTCAATTGGGCGATTTCATCCTTCAGCAGGTTGGCATTGATGGGATCGAAACCGCTGAACGGCTCGTCCAAAATCAGAAACGAGGGTCTGTGGAGAATCGTGGTGATGAACTGGATTTTCTGCTGCATACCCTTGGAGAGTTCCTCCACGGGTTTGTTCCACCACTCCATGATCCCGAACTGTTCGAATTTCTCCCGCAGACGCTTATAAGCTTCCCCTTTACTAAGTCCCTTCAATTGAGAGAGATACATCGCTTGCTCGCCAGTCTTCATCTTTTTATACAGACCGCGCTCTTCCGGCAGATAGCCCATGTCATAGGTGTCGTCTGCGGTAAGCGGATGGTTCTTAAAGAAAATCTCTCCCTTGTCAGGAAACGTGATGTGCATGAGGATGCGGATCAAGGTCGTCTTTCCGGCACCGTTGGGACCCAGCAGACCGAAAACACAACCTTGAGGCACGGAGAGGGAAACGTCGTCGAGGGCGGCGAAACCCGAGAAAAGCTTTGTAATATGCTGTACTTCAACTATATTCATACTGTCGCTGCCTTATTTTTTTTCTTCTTTTTCTTCTTCTTTTTCTTGGCACCGGCTTGAGGCGTCACATAAAACGCTGCATTTGCCGTGGCAATGTTCAATAACTCTTTGGTATTGATGAAAGTAAAATCTTCAGGAAGCGTGATTTTCCCATCAGAGAGCTCCGAAAGCTGATGACGGATCAGCAGGTCGTTCACCGAGTTGCGGTTATAAGTCAAATACATCATTTTCAAATGGTTGGCCAACGCAGGAGCAAACTTCTTGCGCACCTCCTCGGGATATTCGGACACCTTGCGGAGCAGATTCTGCATATTGACTCCGTAAGTGCGGAATTTAACTCTATTTTTATTATTGTAGGAGGGCTTCACAAACTCCTTGGGCTTGTTGTCCGGCTCGGGTTTCGGATAGGGAGCGTCCACATCCAGCCGATAATCAGACATAATGAAAAGATGATCCCATAACTTGTTCCAAAAATCGTCATTATTCCGGCTCGTGTCGTGGGCCGTTTCTCTGGAATTGACCACATCGCTCATAATCCGGACAATGGCATAGGCGGTACGTGTACGCTCTGCCCTGTCCTCTATCGCCACACACTGCTCTACCAACTTCTGGATATTCCTGCCATACTCTCTGATAATGAGTTTGTTACGTTTAGTATTGTATTCTATCATATTATATTTATGCGTTTTCAAAAATGAAAGGGCAAAAATACATTTTTTTTAGATTGAGGCAATAGTAGGCAAAAGGCATTGCCGTGGAGACGCGATGAATCGCGTCTCTACTTTCCTTCGCGTTTGAGAATAATCAGGACCGTGTAAATCAAAATCTTGATATCCATTTGGATGGACATGTTTTCGATGTAGAGGATGTCCCAGCGCAGGCGTTCCACCATCTCATCGACATTTTCGGCGTAACCGAAGCGGACTTGGCCCCAGGAGGTGATGCCGGGCTTGATGCCGAGCAGCAGCTGATAGTGCGGCGCGCGCTCCATGATCTGGTCGATGTAGAACTGCCGTTCGGGGCGCGGACCCACCAACGACATGTCGCCGCGGAGCACATTGAAAAACTGCGGGGTCTCGTCCAGACGGTACTGCCGCATGAACTTCCCGAACGGGGTGATGCGGCCGTCATTTTTCGAGGAGAGCATCGGGCCGTCGGACTCGGCATTCTCGCACATTGAACGGAACTTGATGATATTGAACGGTTTGCCAAGGTATCCAATGCGTTCCTGCCGGTAGAATATCGGGCCGGGAGAGGATTTCTTGACCCCGATGGCCAGACAGATGTAAAGCGGGGTGAGCAGGACGATAGCCAGCGCGGAAAAGACGACATCGCAGCCGCGTTTCACGATGCGCTGCCAAGTAGGCAGATACTCGGGCGAGATGGAAATCATCGGCTCGTCCAGCACCGAAGAGGTCTTCACCGAACCGATCAGCACATCATGCTCCTGCGGCACCAAACTGATGGTCAGGTTGTGGTTCCGGTTAGCCAACGAAAGCACCGGCTGGATGTATTTCCGCTGTCCGTTGTGCATCGCGACAATAATCTCCTCCACGTGCTGCTCCTCCACCACCCTACCCAGGTCTGCGAGGTCGCCGAAACAGGGGAGCTTCCCGGCCATCATGTCGGGATCCTGTCCCTCCACACGCACATACCCCACAAACAGGTTGCCGGAATGGGACTTCTGCTTCCGCACGGTTTCGTACGCTTGCAACGCCATCGCGTCATTGCCGACCAAGATGGTGTTGAAGCCTATCTTCCCGCTATGGATCCCGTTGTTGATGTAGGAAGTCACGATCACGCGCGGGATGTAGGTCAGCAAAAACTGCGAGGAGAAGAGGAAAAGCATGTATTTCACATAATCGAACGGCGAAGTGACAATATCATCCAGAATAAAGATGAAAAAGAAGAGCAGACAGCCGAAAAGCGTCACCCCGAAGGTGGTCACCAGCTCGTCGAGACGTGATTTTCTGTAAATCTTGTTATAATAACCGAAGAAAGCATGGCAGAAGAGCCACGCCAGCGGATAAACGAGCAAACTCACCCAGAATTTGGTGTTCACCCGCATCGAATAGAGGATGGCGGGCCAATCCGCAGCCTCGCCCACATGTTTCCGATAGGCATACAGGAGCACCCAGGTGATGCCAGCGGCCGCCCAGTCCAAAAACAGATATAGAGACAGTAACTTGATCTTGTTCATGAGCACTAGGCCGTTTTGATATACACCACTTTGACATCATCGATGTCCACGCGCTTCACCTCGCCCGGATTGGCCACCCCGGAAAGGACTAGGGTCATCGCCGTCACATTTCCGGTGGTACTGTGATTACCGTTGATAATGTTCGTCAGGTCGAAATGGATCGTCTTCCATTCGTCCGGAGATTTATAAATACCCCCCACAGCATAGGCGTTGTTGGGGTAATAGGCCGTGGCCATCTTGGCCGCCACCTGTATGTCCACTTCCGTTTTATAACGAATCTCCAATAACGTCCGGTAACTGCCCACCGGAGCATAAAACGATGAGGAAAGCACCTCGAAGCTCAGCCCATCCTCGTCGTTCAGGACAATTTCGCCCACCTTGTTGCCATCAACCTCAACAAGATCGAAGCCTTGAGCCGTGGCAGAGACGGATGAAGGCGAGAATGAAGTGCTGTTGGAAAAAGTTTCGAAGAAGGGGAAACAGGCATACTCGCTATAGACGTATTTCGGTAGATTCTGCGCCACTTCGTAGGTCACCCCTTTCTGCAGGACCACCTTCTGACGGCAAATATTCAAGAACGGGTAACCGGTAATGGTGTTTGACATACCCGAAAGGGGGAAGGCGGGCAGCAGCACCACCGTACTGGTGTCGGTACTGCTCACATCCAGCACGGGCACTTTGCAGGGCAACTGCCAGCAGCCCAGGTTCTTGTTATTCACATACACGTTGACGTGCGTGAACTTGTGACGCGAGATGGCATCCAATTCATCCTGGTCGAAAAACTGGTCGTGGGTCTCGTTGAAATTGCTGACATCGATGCAATTCTCCAGATCCTCAAGGGTGACATGGATATAAGCGGGGGTAAGGTCCGTGCGTTTGCAGGAATTCTCCAAAAACAATATTACTAAAACACTGAAAATCAAGTAACTAATCTTTCTCATACGCTAAAAACAACGCGACCATAACGTAAAAACAAAGTTTTTATTGCAACATTTCAAAAAAAATCGGATTTTTGCGGCCATGAAAAATAACACCTCCTCTCATGGTCTCGGCTACATTGCCATTTTGTTCGCCATGCTCTTCTGGGGCATGAGCTTTGTATGGATTAAACACCTATTAATCAACAACTTCCCCGTATTCACCATCGTTTTCATCCGGCTGGTTTTGGCCTCCGCTGTATTCATCACGTTGTTAAAATTGCAAAAGAAATTGCAAAAAATAGAGCGTGAAGATTACAAAGATTTTCTGTTGCTTGCCTTTTTCGAACCGTTCCTCTACTTCATCGGGGAGGATTTCGGTTTGCAGCAGGTGGACGCCAGCTTCGCCGCCGTCATCATCGCCCTGATTCCCATCGTGATTTCCATCACCATGTACTTCACCGAACGTGCGCCCATCCGCTGGGAGTTCGTGGTGGGCACCCTGGTGTCCGTGGTGGGCGTGCTGATGCTGACCATGAGCACCACCGGACATATCGACTTCAACCTGAAAGGGACGCTGCTGCTCGGATTAGCGGTGCTGGCCGCCAGCGGCTACAGCGTGCAGCTGACCCGTCTGCTCAAGAAATACACTCCGGCGACGGTGACCACCTGGCAGAACTTCATCGCCATCCCGATGTTCCTGCCCTTTGTCCTGATCTTTGACATCCGGCAATGGGGAAGCCTCAGTTGGGACGCCGGCAACATCTCCAGCCTTGTATGCCTTGCACTGCTCTGTTCTGCAGGTGCTTACATGCTCTACTCCTACTCCGTGAAACAGCTCACCGTCAGCAGAACCTGCGTCTTCACCAACCTCATCCCCATCGTGACGCTCATCGTAGCCGCCGCCATCGGCCAAGAGGTCTTCACCCCCATCAAGTTCTGGGGCATTTTGGTGATCGTGGCGGGAGTGACGTTTAGTCAATTAAGAATTATGAATGAAGAATGATGAAACGGCAAGACGCGCGAAGCGCAATTAACCCCACATAAGCGACGAAGGAGCGTAATATGGGGACAGGACAAAAGACGAAGGCAATAACGATAAATGAACAAAACAGACCACCTATTATTAACGATCTTACTCATCGCAATCTCCCTCTCAGGGTGGGCGCAGCACACGCGCGTGACGTTGTCCGGCAGCGTGACCGATGCCACGAACGGCGAGACGATGATGGGCGTATACGTGATCCTGTCGGAGGTCTCCAACCCGTCGAACGTGCAGGGATGCGTCACGAACCAGGCGGGCTACTATTCGATTTCGGTATTGCCAAGCACTTACAAATTAACCGTCAACTATTTGGGATTCAAAACCATAGAAGACACTATTGTCTTGAATCGCAATACGGTCCGCCGGATGGAGCTCGAGCCCAACGCCATCACGGGTGAGGAGGTCGTGATCCAGGGCGAACGCAGCAACGTGAACGTCATCAGCGGCGATGTGGGGCGCATGGAACTGAGCGTGCAGACCATCAAGGCGTTGCCCGCGCTCATGGGCGAGGCGGATGTCATCAAGTCCGTGCAGCTGTTGCCGGGTGTGCAGTCCAACGGCGAAGGCAACTCCGGTTTCTACGTGCGCGGCAGCGGCACCGACCAGAACCTCGTGCTGCTTGACGAGGCCACCATCTACAACGCCGACCACCTGTTCGGGTTTTTCTCCATCTTCAACGCCGACGCCGTCAAGAGCATCGAGCTCATAAAATCCGGAATGCCAGCTTATTACGGAGGTCGGGCAGCCTCTATCCTGAATGTTTACCAAAAAGAGGGCAACATGAAGAAATACGAAGTGGACGGCGGTATCGGACTGATTTTCTCGCATCTCACCGTGCAGGGACCCATCAAGAAGAACCGCGCTTCGTTCCTGATTTCCGCCCGCCGCACCTACGCCGACGTCATCATCCAGCCGTTCCTCAAGAAGGATTCGCCGATGAAAGGCACCAACTTCTACTTTTACGACATCAACGCGAAGTTCAACATCGTGATCAACGCCAAGCACCGGCTCTACTTCGGCGCTTATTACGGCAATGACAACTACGGATTCAAATCGAAGACGCAGCAGACCAAGATGGCCTTCCAATGGGGCAACGCGGCGGCCTCGGCCCGTTGGAATTACATCATCGCCAACCGTCTGTTCCTCAACACTTCCGCCACCTTCAGCTATTACAATTTCAACACCGACATGGCCATGGAGCCCTACTCCCTGGGCCTCTCCTCCGGGGTGCGCGATTACAGTCTGAAGAGCGAGCTCACCTGGATTCCGACACCGAAGCACAATGTGCGGTTCGGCGTCCACAACATCTTCCACGACTGCATCCCGGGACGCTTCAACGTGGAAGCAGGCACCGGAATCGCTTTCAACCTGCCGCCCCAGCAACACTACCTGAGCAACGAGCTGGCCCTGTATGCACACGATGAATGGGACATTTCCAAACACTGGAAACTGAACTTCGGGGTCCGTTACACCAATTTCACGTTTCTCGGGCCTTTCACCCGCTACATCCTCAATGAATTCAGCGTGGCGACCGACTCCATCACCTACAAACCCGGGGAGATCATCGCGCAATACAACCGCGCCGAGCCGCGCCTCTCCGTGCGCTGGCTCATCGACTCCACCACGTCCATAAAAGCCTCTGCCACGCTCAATTACCAGTTCATGCACCAGATCGCCATCGCCAACATTTCGCTGCCGACCGACCAATGGATGCCCTGCACCGACCTTCTGAAACCGCAGACCGTGTTCCAATACAGTTTGGGCGTGTTCAAGAATTTCTACCACGACATGTTCGAAACCTACGTGGACCTATATTATAAACAGATGTATAACCTGGCAGAATACCGTGAAGGACTTGACCTCAGCATTTTGACGGTTAACCCCGACCAACTGTACGTTTTTGGAAAGGGGTGGTCCGCCGGCGCCGAGTTTTACATCAAGAAGTCGAAAGGGCGGTTCACCGGCTTCATCGGCTACACGTTGGGGTTCACGCGCCGGCAGTTCGACGACCTCAACGGCGGGAAGCCCTTCTGGGCGAAATACGACCGTCGGCACGACGTCACCATCAGTCTCGGTTACGAAATCATCCCCAACAAGCTGAGAGCCTCCGCGTTATGGGTGTTCCAGTCGGGCAACACCATGACCGTGCCGCTTGGCTACTACCTCTACATGGGTTCGGTGGTGACCGAGTACAGCGGCCGCAACGAATACCGCGTCAGTCCCTACCACCGTCTTGACATTTCCGTGGACTGGACCATCAAAAAGACCGCCAAGTTCGAGACCGGTCTGAACTTCTCCATATACAATGTCTATAACCGCCAGAACCCCTTCCTGGTCTTCTTCGAAACCAGCATAGAGACCGACAACGGCGACCTCACCAGTTTTGCGATGCAGAACCACGCCTACCAGATGAGTCTCTTCCCGATCATCCCGTCGGTGATGTGGACGTTTAAGTTTTGACATGTGACGGGTGACGTGTGACGTATGACGTGTGACGTGTGACGTTGGATTTGCGATTTACGGTTTGCGGTTTGCGGGGTGCGGTTTTATCAACATTTTTCACCTTTTTCTGTTAATATTTTTCACGTGCTTTTTGGGTGAAAAATGTATATTTGCGGCTTCAAAAAATTGGATGTGATTTTGACACGAAAACACAATATACTTACTGATTTTCAGATGATTACAAATGTTAAATTATCTGAAAAGTCATTGTCACCCCGCGTTATTTGCGACATTTTCAGCACCTTCACCTGCTTGTTCCTCAAATGGGTGAAGTTCTTTTTCAGGAATCCGAACCTTTTAGCTACACGGGAACACTCTCTCGTGTAGTTTTTTTTTATATAAACACCGAATAGATGATGACATTAATGGAAAGAAAAAAACGATATATGCAATCTTTTGTGAAACAGACTCTTTTTTTGGCGCTGATCGTGCTCGGCGCGATAGGCGCGTGGGCGCAGACCACCATCGACCTTAGCGAGGATTTTACAACAGACGTCATCACTGCGCATGACGGAGACGTGCTGACTGGCACGCTCAGCACGAATGTAAAAATCTCCATTGCCAACAACGCCACGGTGACACTCCAGAACGTAAGCATCAATGCCAATGGAGGATGGACCACTGGTGATTATGCGGGCATCACTTGCGAAGGCGACGCCACCCTCATCCTTGTAGGCACAAACACCGTAAAGGGATTTAATCAAGATTATCCTGGCATCTATGTGCCTGGTGACAAAAACAACCCCAACAACAACAAGACGCTCACCATCCAAGGCTCCGGATCGCTCAAAGCCAGCAGCAACGGCAATGGAGCGGGCATCGGCGGCGGCTCAAATATAAACTGCGGTAATATCGTCATTGCGGGCGGCACCATTACTGCCACAGGAAAAGAAGCCAACGCCGGTATCGGCGTTGGTTACGAAGCTTCTTGCGGCACCATCAGCATCACGGGGGGAACCGTCAACGCCACTGGAAGTCTTTACGGTTCCGGCATTGGCACTGGATACGGAGGCTCCTGTGGCGCCATCACCATTTCGGGCGGTTTCGTTACAGCCAATGGCGGTGGTTATGCTGCTGGCATCGGTGCTGGATACCATAATGCATCCTGCGTCTCCATTGATATTACAGGCGGCACCGTCACCGCTACTGGCGGCACTAAAGCTGCCGGCATCGGAACAGGCCAGGAGTCTTCATGCGGTCCCATCACCATCACCGACGGCGTGACACAGGTAACCGCCACCAAGGGAGGAAATGCCCCCAACAGCATTGGTGCGGGTTGGCAAAGTGATTGCGGCACAGTGACCATCGGTGGTGTGGAATATTGGAAAAACTCCCAATACCTAAACGGCGGCGACGACGCACAAACCGGCATCGTGAAGTCTCCCTATTACTATCCGATTCCGAACTACACTTTGGGAGAAATCCCTTCCGGCTGGACGGTGACGGCCAACGGTACTGAGGTGACGGTGACGCCCTACGAGAGTCCCAACCAAGACAAGGGCTATGCCTCCATCCCCGTAGACGCCGAAGTGGTGCTGACCCCCACCCTCTCCGAGAAGCCCCGTGTGAAGTCTGTCACCCTGATCGACCCCTTGACTATTCCGCTCACTTTCGAGGCGAAGACGGCCGGCGCAGAGGTGACGTTCACCATTAACGCCACTGCCGCCCCCAACGGCGTGGAATACAGCACCGACGGCAACACCTGGGAAACTTATACCTCAGGCACTGCAATCCCCCTCACCAATGTTGGCGACAAAGTCTCCTTCCGAGGAACCAACGCCAGATACGCCACAACTATCAACGCAGCCAGTATTTTCTCCTGCTCTGATGACTGCTATATCTATGGCAACGTAATGAGCCTGATCAACAAGGACAACTTCGCCACCAACACGACATTGGATGTTAATGCAAGCCATTCATTTTGCAAGTTGTTTTTTTTAAACACCAATATTTATAGTCACGACACCAAGCCGCTGCTGCTTCCAGCCACAATACTGAACTTATCTTGCTATTATCACATGTTCTACGGATGTTCCAGCCTGACAACAGCACCTGCCCTGCCCGCCACGACTTTGGCCAATGGTTGCTATTTAGGGATGTTCAGAGGATGTAACCTAATAGCAGCACCAGAATTATCTGCTACCACGTTGGCCGATAATTGCTATGAAGACATGTTCGGCGGATGTTCCAGCTTGACAGTGTCACCTGCATTGCCCGCCACGACGTTGGCAAACAAATGCTATTCTAAAATGTTCTATGGCTGCACAAGCCTGACCACGGCCCCTGTGCTGCCTGCCACGACGTTGGCCAAAGAATGCTATGCAAATATGTTCAACGGATGTTCCAACCTGACCCAAGCTCCCGCATTGCCCGCCACGACGTTGGCCGAAGAATGCTATTTTAAAATGTTCTATGGCTGCACAAGCCTGACCGCGGCCCCTGTGCTGCCTGCCACGACGTTGGCCGAAAAATGCTATTATCACATGTTCGAAAGCTGCACGCACCTGAACCAGGTGACCTGCCTTGCCACAGACATATCGGCACAGCATTGTATTGAGAATTGGCTCAACAACGTGGCCGCCACAGGCACGTTCATCAAGCCTGCCTCGATGAACGATTGGACCCTCAACAGTCCCGATGGTATCCCTGTGGGTTGGACGGCAATTCCTGTTGTTCCCGGCAAGTTCAGCGTGAACGCCGACGGCGACCAGATCTACTTCTCGCAAGGCAACCTGCAGGCCACTACTTCCGACCTTGGAGCGAACTGGACGTGGTCCTTCGCCACGAACCAGTGGGACTACATCGGCAACGCTGAGGCCAACACCAGCATCAACGGTGACGGCACGGTTTCCACCAACGGCACCGTCGACCTCTTCGGCTGGGTAGGCGCATCGAGCACCTGGACGGGTGCCGCCCAGTATGGTATCAGCAACGCGACGACCACTAACAGCACCGACACCTACGGCAACGTGGCAGACGAAGCCCTGAAGTCCGACTGGGGCAACAACATCGATTCCAGCTGGCGTACCCTGACTATAGATAAGTGGCAGTATCTGTTCAACACCCGCGCCAGCGGCAGCACGGTCAACGGCACCTCCAATGCCCGTTACACCCATGCCACCATCAATGGAGTGAACGGCATCATCCTGTTCCCCGACGGCGTGACAATCGCCAGCGGCGAGGCCACCCAATGGGGCGCCATCAACGGCACCAGCGCATGGGGCACCCAATGCACCTCAGACCAGTGGACAGCCCTTGCCGCCAAAGGCTGTGTGTTCTTGCCGGCTGCAGGCGACCGGTTCAATGGAACAAGTATCTCCAGTGCCGGTGACCAAGGTCTTTACTGGTCGTCGACTTCATATACGACGGATTCCAACCCTGCTTATTGTATAAAATTCGGCTCAAACAGCCTGATCACTAACGAATCTTACTACCGTTTCTATGGACTCTCCGTCCGCCTGGTGCGCGACGCTAACTAACAAGCCATGCCCTCAATGAAAATGCAATTAATGATGCGAAACAACAAACAAGAAACTCAATATAAGATGAAAAATATTGCAAAACAGATTCTGGTTTTCACGATGATGATTTTGGGTGCCACGGGCGCGTGGGCGCAAATCACCCCGGAGCGACAGTCCGACGGCAGCTGGAGATTCACCATGCCCAGCGGCAACCGGCTGCTGAATGTCGAATGGAAAGCCGAGGCCGAATTGGCGTGGCAGCTTGGCGGGCAGCCCGTGCCTCAAGAAGGCGTGAGCGGATACGTCGGCTTCGAAGATCATGTCACCTTCCCGACGCTGAGCAACCCCCACGGTCTCCCGGTGACCTACAGCTCGACCAACACCAACGCGGCCACCATCGACGCCACCACGGGTGCAATCACTTTTGTGGGTGCCGGCACCACGACCATCAAGGCCGCTTTCGCCGGCAACAACGATTATGCTCCCGACACGGTCTCCTATACCCTCACGGTCGAAGATTCCTACACGCTGACGCTCGCCGTGAACAACAGTGCGATGGGCGCAGTGTCGTTGGTGGACACCCCCGATCATGTAATTCCCATTACCACTACTGCAGGCACCT
>Ga0265298_10003898_pt1 | contig 19361 bp, 11 predicted proteins | sample AusTroGonzalo_MG_3_FD_193486 | JGI IMG/M metagenome (GOLD analysis project Ga0265298, IMG submission 193486) | Bovine rumen microbial communities from tropical cattle in Woodstock, Queensland, Australia - Gonzalo_01 | ecosystem: Host-associated > Mammals > Digestive system > Stomach > Rumen ... | reverse complement strand
AAGGCCACTTGTCGGCTTCAAGGTTCGGCATAAAGACATAGTAGCCGGAGGAAGGCTCGTGTTTAAAATGGCAACAGCTGACGAAACGAGCTGTTTTAGTCGCGTCTGGCGTTCCTCCACTCGCGTAGGGTCATTCCCGTGCGCGCCTTGAAAAAGCGCTTAAGGAACGAGTCTGACTGCATTCCGCATCTTCCGGCGATATGCCCGATTGGGATGTCTGTCGCCAGAAGCTCGCATATCTTCTCGAAGCGGACGTCCTGTATCTCTTCGAGTATTGTCTTTCCGGTAGCTGCGCGGAAGCGTTTCTCGGCGACGCGCCGTGAGAAGGGCAGCTCCGCGAGGACGTCGGCGGCCGTGAGCCCTGCGGTGGCGTCGCGTCGAATTCTCTCGACAGCTCGTGTTATGCGCGGGTCATTGAATCTCAGCGCGCGTGTCGACTGCCTGCGGACGAGGCGCACAGGCCCGAACTTGAGATGGCGCGGTGGAAGCTTCGGGTTCACAATCAGCTCGGCAAGGAGGTCGGCGGCAAGGCGGCCTGCCTCTCGGAAGTCCAGCTCTATCGAAGTGATGGTCGGGTCTGCGCATTCGCAGTGCATCTCTTCGTTGTCGACTCCGACGAGGGTGAAGTCGCCGGGACACTCGAGCCCAGACTGGCGGCATGCCTCTGCGACCTGCACGGCGGCATAGTCGTTAACAGCGAATATGCCGACCGGCTTCGGAAGCAGTGTGATGAACTTCGCGAGCTTTTTCTGCACGCCGAGCGTATCGCCGATTTCCCAACTGTCCTTGAAGTCGGCAAAGGGTAGGTTCGAGTCGCGTTGCACGGCCTTCTTGAAGATAAGCCCGCGTTCTGCGCTCCAGACCGTCTTCGTGCACCATCCGAAGTACGCGCACGAAGCTGGCATTGTACGCAGAAGCTCCTTTGCCGCCCAGTCCACAATCGTCCCCGGGTCGCTTTCCACAACATAATGGGCTGTGGCCGATGTCCTGGCGTCGGGGTCGAGGTTCACGACTGGTATGCCCCTGAACGCCCGCTTCACTTCCGCGGGCTTGACTGTGCACCCCTCAAGTATGCAGCCCGCTGGTTTCCACTGCGCGACAAGTTCGCTCAAAGGCCGCACGGAACGCGAGAGCTCGAGCTCGATGACGCGCCAGTGGTATGCCGCCGCACGTTCGTAGACACCTGCGAACTCCTGAACGTGCGAGCCGACGTGAAGGTCGGTGATGAAAAGGACCGTATCCATGCCCCTATTGTACCAGAATTTGGTCAATGACGCAATCGGGCATATTTTTGTAACGCAATAGAGTGTGTTGGGGCGTCCGAAAAATTGTATAATTTGAAATATGAAAACCCAGCTTGTCGCACTTCTCACTCTTTTTGCGGCACTCGCCCTACACGGTGCCGGCTCTGTTGTCCGTATCGAGGGCTCGACTGGGGCCTGGCACCTCACGTTCAATGGCAAGCCCTATTTCATAAAGGGCGGCGGTGGCGGTGGCTCTAAGGCGCTGCTGAAGGAGATTGGCGGGAATTCCTTCCGCACCTGGGGCGCGGACAAGGCGAAGGTGGAGCTGGACGAAGCGCAAAAGTTCGGCCACACAGTAATGCTCGGCTTTTGGCTTGGCCACCACAACCACGGCTTCAGCTACCTTAACAAGGCGGCGCTCGAAAAGACCGAGCGCGAGGTGCTCGAGACGGTCGCGAAGATTAAGAACCATCCGGCGCTTCTCTGCTATTCGCTCGGCAACGAGATGGAACTCGGAGAGCCGAACCCGAAGGAGATGTGGCAGTTCATCAACCGCCTCGCCAAGAAGGTTAAGGAGGCAGATCCGAACCATCCTGTTGGAACCGTTGTCGCGGACATGTGGAAGGAGAAGGCAGATGCGATTCTCGAGTTCGCGCCTGAGCTGCAGTACATGGGCATCAACTCTTACGGCGGGGCGACGAGCGTCGGCAGGCGCTGGCGCGAGCTTGGCGGCAAGATACCCTACATCCTCACGGAATACGGGCCGAAGGGCGCGAACGAATGCGGCAAGGCGCCAAACGGGCTCCCGCTGGAGTGGACTTCCACTTACAAGGCAGACTGGTACCGCGAAGTCTACGAGAAGACGATTCTCGCAGAGAAGGGCAAGTGGTGTCTTGGCGGCTACGTCTTCACGTGGGGGCACAAGAACGAGGGCTCCCCGACCTGGTTCGGCACGATGCTTCCCGACGGCACGAAGCTCGAAGTAGTCGCGACGCTTGCGAGGTTCTGGGGTGGCAAGGTAGCGAACCGCTGCCCGCGCATCGAGGAAGTCAAGGTGTCCAAGGACGCGCCCGGTGAAGGAGAGACGATTTCCGCGTCCGTCTCCGCAAAGGATCCCGACGGCGACAAGCTCACGTGGCGGTGGACGCTTGTCGACGAGGCATCGTACTACGGCGAGGCCGGTCTTGGGCTCGCGATGCCCGAGGGCTGGGATGAGTCGATTGTCGAGGGCCAGGGCACGAACAAAGTAAAGGTGAAGCTCCCAGGTGGCGGCAAGTACCGTCTCTATGCGTACTGCTTCGACGGGAAGGGCAACGCCGCGTATGCGAACTGGCCGATGATTGGGAAGGGTTCGAAGCCGAAGAAGGAGAGACGCGCGGAGAAGGTGCCGTTCGCAGTGTACCGCGACGAGTCGCAGCACTGGTTTGTCTCGGGCTACATGGGCAACACGGGGGCGCTCAAGGTAGAGGACGGATGCGCGGAAAAGCCGCATTTCGGCTCGGCTTGCATGAAGGTCTCCTACACCGCAAATGACAACTGGGCGGGCATCATGTGGCAGAGTCCGGCGAACGATTGGGGCAAGGCGGACGGCGGGTTCAACCTTACGGCCGCGAACACGCTTGTCTTCTGGGCCCGCGGCGAGAAGGGCGGCGAGAAGGTTAAGTTCTTCTGCGGCGGACTAAAGGACTGCGCGTTTCCAGACACGGGCAAGGGTGAGGTCGAGGTTGTGCTCAAGAAGGGATGGACGCGCTATCGCATCGCGCTCGACGGCCAGGACCTCTCGCGTATGAAGACGGGCTTCGCTTTCACGCTCGGCGGCCCCGCCAAGACGTTCTACCTCGACGACATTGAGTACGTGAACCAGTAAAATTTGTCTTTTGTAGATTATTTCATTTCATCAGGAAACCTGTATACATAGGCACAAATCAAACAAGGTGGGGATTATGAAAAAAGCACTGCTGACAATCGTGGCGATCGCCGCAGCGATAAATCTTCTCAATGCCGGAACCTACACCTGGACCGGCAAAACTGGAGACGGCCTCTGGTTCACCGCAGGCAACTGGGATTACGACGATGGAAGCGGAAACGTTACCTCGCCCGCCGCGACTTCGCCTGGCAACACTCCCTCGGACGACGTGGTGATCGCCAACGGCGACACCGTAACCTACAGCCCCGGTGGCGACTGGATGCCGACTGGCATGACGACGATCTCCGGCGGTTCGACGCTTGTGCAGGTCTCGGGGGGCGCATGGCCAAATATCCAAGGTGCCCTTATCCTAGACGGCGGCCACTACGACTCGGGTTCTGCCGGCCAGATCCGCGTCAACGCGACAATCACGGTCCGCAACGGAGGTTCTGCGACCTTTAAGAACACGGTGAACACCTCCGGGGCCGGTTCGCTTGTCATCGAAACAGGTGGCACCGTCGTGCGTACGGGCACCTGGGGCGGTGCTCTCCCGCTTATCATGCGCGGTGGCTGGTTTGAGTGCCAGGGCACGTTCTCGAATCCGAACGCTAACGACGAATACACGGGCGGCACGATTTTCGTCTCGTCCGGCGAGTTCCAGCCGCCGGCGGACACGCGGTTCGACCTCGGTGGTGTGGACTGGATCGTCCGTATGATCTCTCCTCGCGCCAACGGCGTGCCCGTCCTCTCAGGGGGTTCGCTCACGCTGTTCCATACCAGCAACGACGGCTTCTACCAGATGTCCGGCGTGCATGCGGATATCCCTGCCGGATCCAGTGCGACGGTGACGGTCCCTCGCGCAACAGACGAGGTGTACACGAAGTTTTTCTCGAACGGCAAGTTTACGGTCGCAGGCGCTACGCTATCCGCCGCCGAATTCGCGGAGCAGATCGTCGTGGAGATCGCCGCGACGCCGACGAACGGCACAGGTTCGGCGTATTCAACATTCCGCCTTGCCGCTGTGTCGCCCTATGGCATCACGTCGCCCTCCGCCTCAAATGTCGACGAGACCTCTGCTACCATTTCCGCGCTCGTGTCTAAGACGGCTGAAGATGCTAGTGTTTATGCGCTTTGGGGGTCGTCCGACGCGGCGACGGACGACCTCTCCGCATGGGATCACTCGGAAAATCTCGGCTCGGCCGTTGCGAACGAAACTTTTTCGAAGTCGCTCACGGGGCTCACAGAAGAGGAGTTGGTCTATTACGCCTTCGCCATCGTCACGAACGATGCGGTCGCTGCCGCGACCGCGGTGAAGTCCTTCACGCCGAGCGCATACTCCGCCGTCTTCACCGGGGCCGCGGGTGACGGTCTATGGGAGTCGGCCGGCAACTGGCGCGACGGTGTCGTGCCGACGCAGTCGGACACGATCCGCATAGACGCGAACTGCACGCGCAGCGGCAACATCAACCTGCAGGACTGGAACGTCACCGTTAACGGTGCGTCTTTCACCGCGACAGGTGAACTGAATCCCGGCCCGCGCACTGTTACGGATGGTTCGGTCACGGCGACCACCTTCATCGCCGGGGGAGTAGGCAACGCCCTTGTCGTGCGTGGTTCGTCCATTGTCGCCACGCGCTCGACCAACCTCGGCCAGGCGCCGCGTAGCTTCTACGGTGCTGATCCGCATTTCGATTTCCGCTCAGGCGCGCCGTGCTCCTACACTTATGCCTACGATCCCGAAAGCGATCCGCCAGCTTTCGAGACAGAATTCAACGCCATTTTCGTCGGCGGCAAGATTCTTGTGGACGGTATGGCGCTTACGGCTGCAGACATCGAGCGAGTTTCGTATTCGACAAATACAATCGACCATACCGTGACGCTGACGCTGCTTGAGACGACGGTGAACGCATCGTTCGCAAGTGCCGCGTCGGCGAGCGTCAGCGGTCTTTCCGCCACGCTTTCTGCCCCGGTCGAGATTGGCGGCGCGAAGCCGCTCTATTTGCTCTTTGGGACTGACGCGGCGAATATGGCGGAAACGCTTGTCGTTGCGGAAGCGGCCGATGCCACTACATATACCTTTACGACGAACGGCGTTGAAGGAACGCTTTACCATTATCAGTTCCGCCTCGGCGAGGCAGATGACCCTGACGCCGTGCTTGACACCGCCACGCCGCAGACATTCTTCGCGTCTGTGTCGGGCAATCTTTTTACCGGTGATGCGAACGAGCATGCGAACGACGCGCGCAACTGGTCGAAGGGTGTCGTTCCCTCGGCCTCGGACCTCGTCTATGTCATAGAGGATGTTGCGAAACGCGGCACGATGCAGTGGGACCTGGAGAATGTGACTGTTGCCGGATGGATTCAGATCGGTGAGCGAGTTAACTTCAACACGACAACGTCCAATGTGCTCACGATTACTGGGGATGTCTCTCTTTCCGGCGGCGCTAATTGGACTCACCTTGGCCCCTCTGAGACGCCTGTGACAATCGTAAACGTGACAGTTGGCGGCAACTTGACGCTGTCTGCAGACAGCGTGATACAGGCCGGCACTATAAGCGACGCCGCTGGCCGGCAGTCGCGCGGATGGACGCGCGGATGCGGCCCGGGATACAACCGCTATGCTGGCGGTACGCATGGCGGAGACGGCGGGCATATCCCGACTGCGGATGTCGCTTCGCTCGTTTCCTACGGCAAGATTCTCGACCCTGTTCTCTGGGGTTCCGGCGGCTGGGGCGACGGCAACGCATACGCGGGCGGTGGCGTTGTGAAACTCGTCGTTGGCGGGACTCTCACTAACAACGGCATCATTGCGTCGCGCGGTTTCGGCTATCCGCTCAACACGGAAAACATCGGCGGCGCCGGTTCGGGCGGTTCGGTGAACATCACCGCAGGTGCGCTTGCAGGTTCGGGGGCAATCGATGCCAACGGCGGCAACAACGGTCTCTATGGCCCTGGTTCCGGCGGACGCGTGAAGGTTGCGCTTACTGGCGTTGGGGCGGACTTCTCGAACTACTCCGGCACAATCGAAGCACTTGGCGGTTCAATGCAGAACCAAGATCAGGCCAACACGTGGGACATTTCTCCCGCCGCCGCCGGTACCGTTTGTCTGCAGACCGCTGGCGCCGATCCCGTCGTGAAGGTCTACAATGTCTGGCGCTATGGTAACAATCCCGCCGCCTGGCGCGTGGCGACGAATGAAACGGCCGTTGCGTCCGCGACGCACCTGCCGGCCAAGCAAGACGGAGACTCTTCGTCGGAGCTGAAGAAGACGTCGTGGGAGCTAAGCGGGAACGGTGCAATTCGCCTTACCGCGGATGTTGGTGTCGCCGCGCTTTCGCTTGCGGCAGACGATGGCACGCAGAAGGTCTACACCGACGGACACGTTCTTACGACGAGGAATCTCGTAGTGAACGGCACAACACTTCGCACAGGCGTCTACACCGAGGCGGAGTCCTCGTGGGTTGTTGGTAGCGGTTCAGTGACTGTCGGTGGCGGCGGCTTTGTTCTTATCGTAAAGTAGCAGACACCTCGTCTTCTTGGAGACATGTGGCGATGGCGACAATCCATCGCCACTTTGTTTTATTTGGCATGGACACGCGTCTGCAAACTATGCGTCTGCTCATAAAAGTGCAAAATGCCAAGACGCAAAAGGGCATATTTTTCTGTCGCGTAAAGATACTTAAGTTTGGCGAAAATCTAGTATAATATCGGGCGTAAACACCAGCAAGAGGTAAACACCATGAAAAAGCCACTTCTGACAATCGCGACAATCGCCGCGGCAATCACACTTCTCAACGCCGGGACCTACACGTGGACTGGCGATGGACAGGATAACCTCTGGTCGACCGTCTCCAACTGGAGCGAAAGCGGGACTCCGGCTCAGTATGCGCCGGGCGAATCCGACGACGTCATTATTGACGGCGCTGCCGTCACATACAATGGGAGTGGCCGCATCCCGTCGTCTCTCACGCTCCAAAACGGGGCTTCGCTTGGGTTCTCCGGCGAAATCCAGTTCGGCAACACTGGCGTCGAGCATCCGGTCATTTACGGCGGAACGGTTAGCGGCACACTTGTCGCCGCGCAATATGCAGGTGCGACGCTTACGATTTCGGATGCGTCGATCATTGACACCGGCGATAACTTTAATGGTTTCTGGCAGAATACGGGAAGCTATCTTAACTTTGTCGACGGCGACAGCCGTGCGGCGACTTTCACGTACCGGACCAGTATCGCGGCAAATCCCTGGTTCTTCTTTTCGAATTCTGCAACAACCCCGTACATTCGCTATAATGACGCGGTGATAGACGAGGCGACGTTTAACAAACACTTCACGTACGACGACAACGGCGACGGCACGACGACGCTTTCCATGAAGTCCGTATACGGCTGGGAGCTTGGTGATTTCAACGTCGGGGAGGTTCAGGACGGACAGGTGGCGGTTTCCGTGACGGCGACCAAGTATTCCGGCAGTGACGCGACGGTCTATTTCGTCCGTGGAACACGCGACTATGGCGCGACCTTCGCTAGCTGGCCTACGGTGACGGACGGTGAAGTCGTTTCCTCTACCGGCGTGGTAGACGATACACTCACGCTCGAAGTCGGATACAATTTCATCCGGGCGTTCCTTTTCTACAACGGCGAATACACGGCGACTGCCGCTGTGACGAGGCGCATCATGGCGCCCTATGGCGACTACGGCGAACTTACGTATGTCTACGAATACATTGGTGAGGATAATAACCTTGGCAGCGCGGCGAGTTGGGCGAAGGACAAGGTGGCGCCTGCCGATGCCGCCCCGACTGCGGGAACCGACATTCGCTGGTTCGGCAGAAATGCGAACTATTCTGGTGCGCTTTCCATTACGGAGAAAGACTACTTTGACGGTGCGACGCTTGCGATTTCTGGTGACTGCAACGTTTCCTCCGACGTTGTGTTTTCCAATTCGGTTGTTTCGATCTACACGATCGTCCTCTCTAATCCCGTCGTATTCTCGCTCTACGGCTCGGATCTGACGACGACGCGCAATGACCAGTGGCTTGGCGTCTATCCTCCCAGCACATACCCGAGTGCTACTGACAAGACATTCATAAATTTTTTGCCCGGCAAGGTTTCATCCTTTACCTTTACCGACAATAACATCAACATCTCGGACGCAGATTCGGCAAAGACGGTTCTTGTCGAGCCTGGATATCTGAAGCTTGGTGGCGCGGCAATAGCTGATGCCGACTGGGAGTCGTTCTTCTCGGTTGACGTCTCAGGGAAGACGGTTTCGATAACCTACAATCCCTCCATTGACGAAAACAAGATATCGTCTGTCGCCTCTTCCGAAGTGACGGCGACTTCGGCGACGCTGACAGCAACAATTTTCTCCATCGCAGACGGCGCGAGCGTCATTGTCGCCTGCGACACGGCCGCGATTACCGAGGAGAATGTCATTGCCAAGGGTGAGACCGTTGCCGTGAACGAAGGCGTCGCGATGAAGTCTGTCACTACGCTGGTTTCGGGCAATGTCTACAACTACGCTTTCGCGATTGTTCAGGACAATGTCGTCAAGGCGTTCAAGTCTGGATTGTTCTTCGCAAGCGACTTTGACTATGTGTACATGAATGGCGCCTGGCAGGGCAGCATCCCGTCTACGCTCAACACGTCTGATTCCGTGCTGATCATGAGCCCATACGACAATGGCGCGGCCGATGTCGCAGTCGCCAATACGGTCGTTTCAAACGCCTCGCTCAGGACTGGAACCTTGGTTGGGTCGGGGACGATGCAGGTATATTCGTCGTCAATCGTCAATGCAAAGCTTGGTGATACTGGCGCCGAATGCGGAACTTGGAACGGCTCCACTTACATGAATTTCGTCTCGTTGAGTGGCAATGGCGTCATCTATCCGGCCTGCTCGTACACGTTCAACGCCACGGAGAGTTGGTCAAACAACGTCTACGGACTGTTGTTCGATGCAGAGCGCATCCACCTCGGCGGCATAAAGGTCGATCAGGCGACGTATGAGTCGAATTTCAAGCTTGTTGAAAACGGAACCACCGGCAATGAGGCGACGCCGTACAATCTCACCGTTACATATTGGGAGCCTGTGTGGACCGGCGTTCCCAAGGCAGATTGGACCGTCCAGCCGGGGGCTCGCGTCAAGCTCACAACGGATACGCGGATCGGGGAGTTGACTGTTGCCGACGCAACGGACGTCAAGATCGACCTTAATGGGTACAATCTGAAAGTTGCGTCGCTCTTCGTAAATGGCGAGAAGAAGAAGGGCGAGTTTACAGCGGCCAATCTTTCTTCGATATTGACTGGCGAAGGCAGTCTCGTAGTAGGTGGACCTGGCTTCTCTATCGTCGTGAGGTAGCGGAAGCTCCGATTCCAGGGCATAAATCAACCTTGTTTCGGACACAATGGCCGAAACGCCAGCCGAAGGTGGAGCCATGAAAAAAGCGACCATGTCATTTGCAGCGCTTGCGGTGATGCCGCTTATTGCGGGAGCCGTCATGCCAAAACCAGACCTTGGCGAAAATGTCCGCGTGTTCTCGCCGGAAGATGGACTTGAAAACATCCACCGCACGACGGAAGACGTGTTCAAACGTCAGCACAAGCGCCAGTTCGGACCAGAGCGCTACGCGTTTCTCTTCCTCCCAGGCGACTACTCGAAGATGAAGACGGTCAATGTCGGCTACTACACGCAGGTACTTGGCCTTGGCAAGTCTCCGCGCGACGTGAAGCTCTCTAACGTGAAGACACCCGCTGCACTCGACAAGAACAACGCGACGTGCAATTTCTGGGTCGGCATAGAGAACGTCGAGATCGTCGATACCGACAACAACGCCGATCCTTTCTTCAACTTCCAGTGGGCCGTATCGCAGGCGGCTCCCGCACGACGACTCCATGTCTCGCGCAAGGCCGTCTTCGACTGGTTCTACGGCTGGGCGTCGGGCGGCTTTGTCGCGGACTGCGTTTTCGAGAAGTCCGCCGGCTCCTATTCGCAGCAGCAGTACTTCTACCGCAACGACGCCTTCAACGCCGGAATCTACGGAATCAACTGGAACCAGGTCGTCGTCGGATGTGCGGGCGATTTCGCCTCGCGCAGCAAGGACGGCGGGAAGATGCTTTCCGAGTGTGCGCCGACTGGCGTGGAAGGCGTTTCCTCGAACTGGCGCGCAGGCGGCTGCACGACTGTCGTTGGTGATACGCCAGTCGTTCGCGAAAAGCCGTTTCTCTTTGTGGACGGCGACGCGTTCAAGGTGTTCGTGCCGGCGATTCGCCGCGGCGCTAAGGGCGTGAGCTGGGGCGAGGGCAAGGCGATTGGCGGAATGGGCGAGGGGAAGATACTCGACCTTGCGAGCGACTTCTATGTGGCGAAGGAGAAGAAGGACAACGCGAAATCCATTAACGCTGCGCTCGCTGCAGGAAAGAACATCCTCTTCACGCCGGGAATCTACCATGTCGACGAGCCGATAAAGGTGACGAAGCCGGGCACCATTGTCCTCGGCATAGGCGAGGCGACAATCGTTCCCGAGAACGCTGATGCGGCGCTTCGGTGCGCGGATGTCGACGGACTCATAGTCGCGGGGCTGATCTTCGACGCGGAGCGTGCGTCAAAGCGGTTTGTCGTCGTCGGCGATGGAAAGACGGCCGCTCGCCATGCCAAGAATCCTGCGTTCCTCGTCGATCTCGTCTATCGTGTCGGCGGAACCGGCAAGCCGGGCAAGACCGAGGTCTGCCTTGAGATCAACTCGAACGATGTCGTCGTCGACCATACTTGGATATGGCGTGCGGACCATGGCGACCACACGGGCTGGACGGCCAACAAGTCGAAAAACGGAATCGTTGTCAATGGCGACGGCGTGACATGCTACGGGCTTTTCGTCGAGCACTTCCAGGAGCATGACGTCCTCTGGAACGGCGAGGACGGGCGCGTATTTTTCTTGCAGAACGAGAAGTGCTACGACCCGCCTGGCAACGCGACGTGGATGTCGCACGGAGGGAAGAAGAAGGGATATGCCGCCTACAAAGTCGCGGAAGGCGTGAAGCGACACTACGCGGTCGGGCTCGGTGTCTACGACGTCTTCATCAACACGAATGGAAAGAGCGTCTTCCTCGACGACGCGATCGAGGTTCCCGACGCGCCCGGCATAGTCATCGAGAACGCTTGCACCGTCGAGATCGCGAATGGAGAAGGACCGATCGTCGGCATCAACGCAATCGTCAACGGTCAGGGCCACGCCATCAAGACTGGCAAGGGCTCCGGTGGCGGCTACGCCATCCAGCGCGTCTACCGCTACTCTGACGGCAAGGCCGACGTTGCGCCGAATTACTACAAGACGCGTCGTTAAGCAGGCGGGTGGCTGCGGCTTGTTGACCTGAGGTGCCAGCGTTGCAAAAAGGTGGTATAATCTACTGAGAAAGGATTGTCAGATGAAAATTGAAGTTCTTGTTTGTGCGATAGCTCTTGCTACAGCGACGTTTGCGGATGCCGTCTCAGACGATGCGGCGCTTGACGAGGCGAGGAAGATTCTCGCCACTCTCACAACAGAGGAGAAGGCAATGCTGACAGGCGGGAGCGGCACGATGTCGATGGCCGTTCCGAAGTGCGACCGTGAATGGATCTTCTCCGATTCCTCGCACACTGTCCGCACGGACATGGAGCGCTGGACATGGGACTACACGCGCAAGAGATATCCTGCGACAGTCCTCCCGACGCTCTCCGCGCTCGCGGCGACTTGGAACCGCGACCTTGCCGCCGCTTTCGGCCATGTCATCGGCGAAGAGGCGCGTGCGCGGGGCAAGGACCAGATGCTCGGGCCCGGCGTCAACATCATGCGCGATCCGCGCTGCGGCCGTAACTGGGAATACCTCACCGAGGACCCGTGCCTCGCGGCAAAATTGATCGTTCCCGAGATCAGGGCGATCCAGAGCCACGGTGTCGCCGCTACCGTCAAGCACTTCTGCCTCAATAACCAGGAGCTCGACCGAAACAACGTTGACACCATCTGCGACGAGCGGACGCTGAACGAAATCTATCTCCCCGCGTTCGAGGCCGCCGTCGTGGACGCAGGCGCCTGGTGCGTGATGACGGCATACAACAAGGTGGACGGCGACTGGTGCAGCGAGAACGCTTTTCTTCAGCGCGGCATCCTGCGCGACCGCTGGCATTTCCCGGGCATGATCGTCACGGACTGGGGCGGGGCGCACACGACCGTGAAGAGCGCGCTGAACGGCGGTGGCGTCGAGATGAACCGTGGCCAGGACATCCGCTACTTCACGAACCCCAAGGCCAAGACGTACCCACTTGCCGACGCGGTGCGCAAGGGCGAGGTGCCGGAGGCGGTACTTGACGAAATGGCGCTGCATACGCTGTGGACGATGGCGAAGACGAAGTTCTTCAGGCCGGAGGAGCGCGAGAGGGGAAGCTGCAACACGCCGGAGCACCAGAAGACAGCTCGCGAGATCGGCGAAGAGGCGATTGTCCTCCTAAAGAACGACAATGGCGTGCTGCCACTTGATCCGAACAAGACAGCGAAGATCGTCGTAGTCGGGAAGCTTGCCGACACGCGCGCCACGCTGAAGGGCTGGAGCGCCGAAGGCAATCCCCCCTATGAGATCACGCCGCTCGGCGGGCTCAAGGAGTATTTCGCGAAGGGGCGGGGCGTCGAGATCGTCCAGCTTCCGCTCGTCGCCGCGGACAACGCGAACCGCGTGCATGACGTGATCGAGTCGTCGATAGGCACGTTCGACACTTCCGCGAAGGACGCCGGGATGAGCGTTCGCGCGTGGGAGGTCTCCTATTTCGACAATACGAAGTCGACCGACGGCACGCCCATCAAGACGGGCTTTGCGCGGCAGCCGGGCCTCGATATCGGCGAAGCGGCCCCTCTTGCGGGAATGAACGCCGCCAACTTCGCCGTCCGCTGGCATACGCGCCTCGCGGCGCCCGAGTCAGGCGACTACACGTTCTCCGTCGACATGGACCATCGTGGCGGAACGACGATCATCCTCGACGGCGAAGTGCTTGGAAAGGCAAGCGAGTGTGACACCGTGACGGCGCAGAAGCGCCTTGAGGCGGGCAAGGTCTACGATTTCTCCGTTACGTATGAGGGCGATACCGGCGTGCACCGCATGAAGTTCGGCTGGCGCCTCCCGAGCGAGTCCGGAAGTCTTGAGGACGTGCGCGAGGCGGCGAAGACCGCAGATGCCGTTCTCGTCTTCACCGGCACCGAGGTCGGCCATGGCCAGGCGCTTGAATGCGAGGGCGGCGACAGGCCTAACCTCAAGCTTCCCGAGGGACATGACGCGGCGATTGCCACGCTCCTCTCGTGGAACATTCCGAACCTCGTCGTCATCACGCACTCCGGCGCTCCGCTCGAGCTGCCGTGGGCAGACAACGCCGCGACGATCCTCCACCAGCCGTATCTCGGACAGGAAGCGGGAAGGGCGCTTGCCAGAGTCCTTTTCGGCGACGTGAACCCGTCGGGGCGTCTTCCCTGCACTTGGCCGCGCAAGCTTGCTGATACGCCTGTCGAGCAGCGCGGCACATACACCGCGGCGCGCTCCGTGTACAACGAGGGCGTGTTCGTCGGCTACCGCTGGTACGACGCGAAGGGCATAAAGCCCCTCTTTCCGTTCGGCTACGGCCTCTCGTACACGACGTTTGCGTATGAAAAGGCCGAGGTCTCGGTATTGGAGTGCGCGGACGGCCCCTCGGTGAAGGTGCACGTCGGAATCGCCAACACCGGCAAGAGGGCCGGCAAGGAGACGGTGCAGCTCTATGTCGCTCCGGTGAACCCAAAGATCGTGCGCCCCGTCAAGGAGCTCAAGGATTTTGCCAAGGTCGCTCTTGCTCCCGGCGAGGCGGCGACGATCGAGTTTGAGCTCGGTCCCCGCGACTTCGCCTATTGGGATGTCGTGACGCACTCGTGGCGTGTCGACGCTGGCGAATACGAAATCATCGTCGGCAATCTGGTCACCAGGATCCTCGTCAAGAACTCGGTTTACGTTCTAGACTGTTAGCGGGCGGCGTCTTTTTGGTATAATAACCCTTATCAATCGAAAGAGGACGAGGGCATGAAGAAACTCTGGCATGGTCTTGGCGCGCTCGCCATGTGCGTGGCGTTGCTGTCGGTGGACGGCTGCGGGCCGTTCTGGGTGAATCCCTATATCACGGTTGAGCATAGCAATCTCAACTGGATGGAGATCCATTACTACAACACGAACCGCAAGCCGGTGCATCGCGTGTCGCTGTCGCTCTCGGGGTCTGGCCATGTCGAGATCAAGAAGGGCACGAGTCCGCAGATATCCGACGACTTCGCGAAGAAGTACAAGGACGATGAATGGGCCGACATCCATACGCAGCGCATGGATATCGACCCCGAGCATATCAACGACATCTTCCAGGACCTCGTGAATCGCGGCGTCCTCGACCGCGAGAAGTGGGGCAAGGCGGAGAAGAACAAAAAGGAATACAAGCGCTTCATAGCGGTAAAGGCGAATATCAACAACATCACGTACTCCGAGAGGGACAACATCTTCGAGGTCGATCCAGACCTTGCGGAATATCTCCTCGACACAATCAGACAATTCGATAGGCCAATGCGCAAATGAACGTACACGACACAATACTTGAAATGGCGACGAAGGCCCGTGCGGCCGCCGCCGGACTTGCGAAGAAGACGACGGACGAAAAGAACGCCGCGCTTCTCGCAATAGCGGATTCCCTTGAGAAGAACCGCGCGGCGATTGTCGCCGCGAACGACATAGACTTGGCGCATGCGAAGGAGGCGGGTATCTCTCCCTCTATGCTCGACCGGCTAACGCTCACGCCCGCACGGTTTGACGCGATGGTTGCCGGCGTCCGGCATGTGGCGACTCTGCCCGATCCCGTAGGGGAGACGATCTGGACGCGCGAGCGCCCGAGCGGGATAAAGATCCGCAAGGTGCGTGTGCCGTTCGGCGTGATTGCCGTCGTCTTCGAGTCGCGCCCGAACGTCTTCATCGACACGGCTGCACTTTGCCTCAAGACTGGCAACGCCGTGATCTTGCGCGGTGGCAAGGAGGCGATAGAGTCGAACAAGGCCCTCGCCGCCGCCGTCCGCGAAGCCGGCGTAGGCGATGCCGTGCAGCTTGTTGAGACGCTTGACCACTCGGCGGTAACCGAGCTCGTCCGCGCCGTCGGGCTTATCGACGTCGCGATTCCGCGCGGCGGCGAACGGCTCATCCGTGCCATGTGCGAGGCAGCGCTCGTTCCCGTCCTCAAGCACTACAAGGGCGTGTGCCACATCTACGTCGACGACAAGGCCGATCTCTCGATGGCGCTTTCTATCCTCGACAATGCGAAGACCCAGCGCCCTGGCGTCTGCAACGCCGCCGAGTGCCTGCTCGTCCATGAGAAGCTCGCGCCGCTCTTCATGCCGATGGTCGAGGCCTGGGCAAAGGACAAGGGCGTGACGCTCCACGAGAACGAGGCGGGGACGGAGTATCTTTCGCTCGACATCAATGTCGCGACGGTCGTCGACTACCGCGCGGCAATCGACTTCATAAACGAACACTCCTCGCACCACTCCGACTGCATCGTGACGAATGACGAGGCGCGTGCGGCCGAGTTCCTGCGCGACGTCGATTCTGCCGCGGTCTACCACAATGTCTCTACGCGTTTCACCGACGGCGGCGAGTTTGGAATGGGCGCCGAGATCGGCATCTCTACCGACAAGCTCCACGCTCGTGGTCCGATGGGCCTCGAGGAGCTCACGACCTACAAGTACACGGTGACTGGTGATGGAGTGATTAGAAGTTAGGGGTCAGTAGTCAGTAGTTAGGAGTCAGGGGTCAGTAGTCAGGGGTTAGTGTGAAGATTGGTGACATACCAGAAGTCGACCGTGCGCTGAAAAAAGAGTTCAAGGCGCATTCTGCGCCTATCATCGAGTTGATCGAGGCGCAGACACATGATCCGTTTTGTGTCCTCGTCGGGACGATCCTCTCTGCTCGCACGAAGGACGCCTGCACTGCGGGTGCGGTGCGACGGCTTTTTACAAAGGCGAAGGGCGCTTGCTTCGCACCGGAAGACCTTGAACGGCTTACGGCAAAGGAAATCGAAAAGCTTATCTTCCCCGTCGGCTTCTATCACGACAAGGCAAGGCACTTGAAGGAACTTCCAAAAGTCCTCAAGGAGAAATTCGGAGGCGTGCTGCCCAATACAGTCGAGGAACTGTGTGAGCTTCCCGGCGTCGGGCGCAAGACCGCGAACCTCACCGTCGCCGTCGGCTTTGACCTTCCTGCAATCTGCGTCGATGTTCATGTGCACCGCATCTGCAACCGGCTTGGGCTTATCAAGACGAAGACGCCGTTCGATACGGAAATGGCCCTCAGAAAAATCCTGCCCGTAAAGTATTGGAAGACATGGAATAGTCATCTCGTTTCGTTCGGCCAGACGCGCTGTGCGCCTGTGCGCCCGAAGTGCGACGGCTGCCCGATATCTTCCTTTTGCACTGTGCCGAGCAAGTGCGAGCCGAAGGGTGCTGAAGTTACGGTCGACGGTCGGCTCCCGAAGTCAATAGGGCTCACAAAGGCGCAAATCAAGCGTGCGGCGGAATTCTTCTCGGCGCAGTCTTCCGCTCGTGTCGGCATTCCGTTTCGCTCTGTCGCGATAGTTCTTCAGGATGATGCGTCGTCTGCTGAAGTGCATCTTGCCGTAAACGGCGCGGAAGGGCCGACGGATGCGATTACGCAGGGATACGATCCAATGCCGGGCGAGGAGAAGGGCGTGTACGGCGAAGTCTATGTGAACTGCGACCGCGCGCTGAAGGCGGCGCCGAAGCGTTCTGGCTGGTCGCCCGCGAAGGAGCTTCTTCTCTATGTCGCCCACGGCATAGATCATCTTTCCGGCGCTGACGATTTCTCGCCAAAGGACTATCAGGCGATGCGCCGCCGTGAACTTTCGTGGATATCCGCGTTGGAAATCGGGTGACATGGATACGACATCGGGTATGGAGGCGGTGCGCGAAGTCGCGCAGATCGTGAAGGCGGCGGGTGGCCGTGCGCTCCTCGTCGGCGGCTGCGTTCGCGATTCCATTCTCGGCGGTGATCCAAAGGATTTTGATGTCGAGTGCTTTGGAATTGCACCCGCTGACCTAAAGGCCGCTCTCGCAAAGAAGTTCGACCTCGATCTCGTCGGCGCGAGCTTCGGCGTCATAAAGCTCGCGCATCTCGACGTTGACGTCGCAATCCCTCGCCGTGAGACAAAGCTTGGCCTCGGGCATCGCGCGTTCGAGATGGAATACGATCCGACGCTGACGGTTCGCGACGCTTCTGCCCGGCGTGACTTTACCGTCAACGCAATCTACAGCGATCCGCTCACTGGCGAAATCGTCGATCCGTGGAACGGACGTGCCGATCTTGAGCGCAGGACGCTGCGCCATGTCTCCGATCATTTTTGCGAAGACCCTCTGCGTGTCCTTCGCGGTATGCAGTTCATCGCCCGCTTCGACCTCGATCCTGCTCCAGAGACGATTGAGGTTTGCAGGGCGATGACTCCCGAAGGGCTCGCGAGCGAGCGTCTTCTCGGCGAGTGGTCGAAGCTTATCCTGAAGGGTGTTAAGATTTCCAAGGGTCTTGAATTCCTTCGCGCCGTCGGCTGGACGAAGTACTATCCGGAGCTCGAGCGCCTCATCGGCTGCAAGCAGGATCCGCAGTGGCATCCCGAGGGCGATGTGTGGAACCACACGCTCTGCTGTCTCGATGCCTTTGCCGCGTCTCGTATCGGCGACGATGCAGAGGATTTGCTTGTGGGGCTTGCTGTCCTATGCCATGACTTTGGCAAGCCCGACTGCACATTTTACGATCCAGTGAAGAAGCGCATCCGCTCGCTCGGGCACGACGAACGCGGCGTCGAGCCGACGCTGTCGTTCCTTAAGCGCCTCACGAACGAGGAGCGGCTTCTCAAGGAGATTCCTCCGCTTGTGCGGCTTCACATGCGGCCTTTCGCGATGTGGAAGGACAAGTCGTCGGATGGCGCGATAAGGCGTCTCGCCGCGAAAGTGATTCGCATAGACCGGCTTCTGCGAGTCGCCGCGGCAGACGATGTGGGACGGCCGCCTTTCCCGTCGGAGCCAGAGCCGCTTAAGTGGCTTGCAGAGCAGACGAAGCGCCTTGCCGTTGAGGATTCTGCGCCGAAGCCGATAGTGAGAGGGCGAGATTTGATTGCCGTGGGCATAAAGCCAGGACCCGCGATGGGCAAGATCCTCGCCGCGCTATACGACGCGCAGCTCGATGGCGCCTTTTCCGACCTCGACTCAGGATTGAAATACGCCAATCTCCAACTGACTCCTAACCCCTGACCCCTAACCCCTGACCCCTAACTCCTAACAAACCATGCAGCGTCCAAAACCTTACATTTTATGGGATTGGAACGGAACGCTCCTCGACGACACAGAGGCGGCGCTTGCGACGCTCAACGAGATGATTGCGGTGCGCGGCGGGCAGCCGATAGGGATGGAGTTCTATCGCGACCACTTTGCGTTTCCTGTGAGGCCTTTCTACGACAAGATAGGAATTGTTGCGCATGACGAGGACGAGTGGAACGGAATTGCGCATGAATACCACGAAGTGTATGGGAGGCAGCCGAAGAAACTCAACTCCCTCGCTGTCACCGCGCTTGAGATGGCGAAGGAGGCGGGGTGCCGCCAGTCGATAGTTTCTGCGCTCAGGCAAGATCTCCTCGAGGCGGATATGGCCCGAAACGGCGTCACGAAATACTTTGAGCGCATCTGCGGCTCAGACAACCTTGACGGCGCTTCGAAGCTCAACCGCGCTAGAGATCTGCTTGCCGAGCTTTCCGTTCCCCGTTCCCCATTCCCCGTTCCCCACTTCGTCCTAATCGGCGATGCGTTGCACGACAAGGAAGTGGCCGACGCACTTGGCATCGACTGCATCCTCTGCGCACAGGGAAGCCATGCCGCCTGGCGGTTGAGCGCCGTCGCCCCAACCGGTGAGACGCTTGTCGACGCACTTAAACTCGCCTTAAACTCGCCTTGAACGCGCCTGCGAGTCCGCGGTTCGCCAGCGGGCGCGGTGTTTTGGTATAATATCAAGCCTTATGGAACTCAGCGACATAGTGAAGGCGGCCTTTGAGAAGGCGTATCCCGGCGAGGACTTCGGCGGCGTCAGGGTGCTGCCCGCGACCGATCCGAAGTTTGGCGACTACCAGTGCAACGACG
>Ga0265298_10003897_pt1 | contig 19375 bp, 42 predicted proteins | sample AusTroGonzalo_MG_3_FD_193486 | JGI IMG/M metagenome (GOLD analysis project Ga0265298, IMG submission 193486) | Bovine rumen microbial communities from tropical cattle in Woodstock, Queensland, Australia - Gonzalo_01 | ecosystem: Host-associated > Mammals > Digestive system > Stomach > Rumen ... | reverse complement strand
ATGCGGCGTCACTCAACTAAGAGCTACATGGGAGTAAAAATGTTGTCGCATGAGATTTGGAGTAAAGAAGAGGGAGAAGTATTTGATTTATCTAAAATAGAAAAAGGGCTTTTTGGATACACTATGTATACTAGGTGCGTAGAGCATCCAGGTACTTACTTGGTTTTTCCCGTAAATGTTTATTTGCTGAAAAGTGGAGGCTATACTTGGACTCCTGGTAAGGGAGAAGAGACAATGGTGATAAAGTTAGAAGAATGAATAGATAGGCTAACGCTTATCTATTCTTTTTTTTGAATTAGGATATGGGGAATTGGAAATTAGATTAGGAGAGAGTTTTTGCCAGAGCAAGTTAGTTTTGACTAACCAAATTTTTTGTGCCCGTAACTACTCCCCCCTTACTTAATAGGTTAGTACTAACATGCGGCGGCCGTGCAAAAGCAGCCCCCTATCAAACACACGCCGGAGGGTGTCCATTTTAGTTACAGGGGGTGTCAGAATCTTGTGCTTCTCAAATCTTTGTCCGCGTGTTAGAATGAATCGAACTTAGGAAAGCACTTTAATGAACTAAAGCAAAGCGGCTGACCTAAAAACATAACAAAGGGGGATATCACAATGAAAAAAAAGCACGCAGAAAAGTGGATTATACGCAATGATAGGAACGGTACATACTTGAATACTTTCTATTATCGCGATGAGATGGAAGATTTTATCAATCGCCCATTTTTCGCGGATAAGGTCATTATCATAGAGTACTATTATAACGACGAGCTTATTATTAAATACCGCCGAATTTGGTAAAATTAGGGGCGAGTTTTTCGCCCCTTACTACAAAAAAACTTATAGGGGGATTCAATTATGACAATCAACGAAGACAAGGCAATCCGTGAGTTTATGGAGCTTCTCGCGGACTATGGCGAGACTTCCCGCATTGTGTTATCCAAAGCACGCGAGTTATGGAATGGCGCGGACAATGACGACTTTGCGGACGCAATTGCCTATTTATGGCGCAACTTCCCGCGGTATTTCAAAGACGCTGATAATTACCGCCTTGATTATAGGGCATTATATCCATACTTTGGCTATTATGACCTCTGGGTCACTTGGAACGGTTTAGAAAATTTGTTTGATTGCGGCGGCGAGCTTTATTCCAATGAACCGTTTAACGAGCGTTTGGAAGTCTTAGACTTCAACCTTACTGAAGACGCCATAACTTTTCTTAATGCATTAGAGCGCGCGGGGCTTTATTAAGAACCCCGCGCATAGGAAAAACAACAATACACTAAGGGGGATATAACAATGTATAACGAAATTTATAGGGCTTTATACTACAGTTATAGCACTTATAACAGAAAACATCTTACTCTTATAGCGTATAAGGCATTCGTTATGGTCAACAATACGGAAAGCGGCAAAGAATACGACGCCGCCGCGCTTGCTAAACTCGGAGAGTGTACGCCACAAAAAGCGCATTCGTTAGCAACACGCTTGCCGCAATATTTTGAAAAAAAGCGTGTAACACTTGAGGAACCGATTATTCTACACCCTAATGACCATACTGAAATAACCGTGACCGAGATAGTCAAATACGTGAGAACTTAAGGCTCTCACGTATGACAAAAGCAAAAGGGGGATAATTCCATGAAATACTTTATACAATCGGTTATAGTTACCGCAATACTTGCGGGGCTTATGATACTTGCCAATTATATCGAACTACTATAAGGGGGTCAATCTTATATTATTCTTCAACCGTACCGCACAAGAGCAAGAGCTTATCCACTTAGCATATCGCGGGGCAGATTAATTAAGGGGGATATATAAAAATGTTTATCGTATTAACTTTCTACAAAGACGGGACGAACCGCGAAGACTATTATCAAGATATTAGAACAGCAAGAGCTTGCGCCGCCATACGCAAAACGCGTAAAGACAAACCCGTAATAAAAAGTCTTGTAATGACTGAATACCAGGAAATACTTTGGGAAGTGTAACAACTTCCCAAAGTAAACAAAAAAGGAGATATGTAAAAATGTTTATCGTGTTTACATACTACAAAAACGGGAAAAGATTCAAGAGCAAGTTTGAGGAACTAAATTGGGCCAAATTTTCCGCTAACCTTAGCATGATCATGTCGTCTTTTAATCCGCTCGTACAGTGCTTTATTGTGCAACGGAAAGATTGGCAAGTAGTATGGAGGGCGCTGTAATAGTGCCCTCTTATTATACAAATTGTAATATGTATAAATATACATTTTTCCGGTTTATTATTTAGGTCGTTCCAGCAGCCAGTTTAATTAAAGTATACCAACCTAGTTAATTATAACTAACTAGCTAGTCCGGCCGCTACCGGCTCAAGCGGCCGGCATTTTGGTTAGTTTAGGCTAACTGCAATTTTTTGCATAAAAATTCACTTCAGTTCGCTAAAGCGTTAAAGCCCGAAATTTTATCTATGCAATTTTTGTATGGATTAATGCAATATCTGCATCTATTTATGCTTGACAATTCGCTTTTGGTATGTTATACTTTAGTCACAATAAAGAAAGGAGCTAACCCCTATGACGAACGCTAACATCATTATCACTGACCTTGACCTCCACAACTGGATCGTCCCTATGCAAAAGGGCGATAAAGAGCTTGACCTGGTGGAAGAAATGTTCTATATCGCCTGCGAAGTTACCCCTTATGACCGCAATTGGCAGGCTTATATGAGAGCTTTTGGGAAGGCCCTCTTCAGCTACCACGAGGTTGAATTCTACCACGTCCGCAGAGTTGCGGAAAGGCAATATGAAATCGTAATGCTGGAAGGTTAATCTTCCAGCATTACCACAAAAGCCAAAAGGAGAACATGATATGAATATTAACACTTGGGAAGACGCCTACAACTTTTTAGAGTGGTGTGTTGGCGTTAGTACGGAAACTTTAGACTTTGCTTTCAGTATTTGTGGACACAACATGGAAACCGCAAACAAGATTCTGGATTTTTATACCGGATATCGCAGCTTTATGCAGTATATAGAAGATATGGGGATAGAGGGTTAATATACCCTCTATCCGTATTTTTATGCGAGCTGGCCGCTTTCCAACGCAGCGGCCAGAATTTAGTACGTTAAAGCGTTAAAGCAAAAATCTAAATGGAAAATTCTTGTGTAACTTGCACAATTTCAATCCCAAAATTCTGTGCAAATTGCCAGTTGACATTTTTTCCTTGGTGTGCTATACTTTAACTACAGTAAGGAAAGGAGCTAACCACTATGAAGTACTACACCATCGACGCCTACAAGATTTACCGCAAGGTCCAGCTTTTGGAAGAAGCTACCGCATACTTCAACAAGCTTATTGCAACTCATAACCACGTTAAACTGGCGGAAGTTACGGAAGAGAATGGCTACTATTGCACTAAATCCCTCCGGGTTCATTATAGATAAGGGGGGATTAGCATGTTAATGAAAATGACACAGCATGCTCAAAAGGATAGATACGCACGCATGATGGGTATCATTTCTGAAAGAGGTATTGGTGAAGTTCTGTACGAAAGATATAACCCGGAAAGAGACCACTTCCATATTTTAACAGATACCGGAATCGTTATTATAGCAGATTCTCGCAAGAAAATAATAATAACTGCTTACCACGCTAATTTTAAGCAGGCCAAATGGATAGCAAATGGCAACAAACTTCCAAACTATTTACAAAAAATAATCATATCTAATAAAGGGAAAGATTAATTCTTTCCCTTTACTTCTTAAAAAATTTATGTTATTATTTAAAAAAAAATAGTATTGGAGGAAAATCCAAATGGTAATAAGAAAAATAGATGACAATGGTAGAATAGCTATTCCAAAAGAAATAAGAAAGCAATTATCTTGGTTTGGAGGAACAGAAGTCGCTATTGAATTAGTAGATAATAAATTAATTATTCAATCCGCTTTTCCAAATGAAATGGAGAACTTGCGGTTTCAGATAAAAATGCTTGTTCCGCAGAAAGCAGAAAAAATTTTAAAAATTTTAGATGAAAAGCCTTGACAACCTGTTTCCGGCGTGTTATAATACAGTCAGAAAACAGGAAAGGAAGTAAAAAAAATGACTACTATTATTAACAACTTGCCCGACTATTACACCGCGTATCCGTTTTTAGTTGCCCGTCGTGTAGATGATGACTGGTGGTTCTACGGTTCATACAATACTCGGGAGCGTGCCGCCGATGTTGCCTGGCGTGAAGACGGCGAAGTTTTTACTTCTGATGAGGTAATCAAGGGTGACTTGTAAGGGCTGCAAAATCAGCCCTTACTTTTTCAAAAAACTACTTGACATTTAGCTTTTGGTGTGCTATAATTCAATCAGAAAAAGAAAAGGAGCAAAAAATGATGTACACTGAATACGACTGGAGCACATTTCTTGACAAGAAAACAGAAGCGGAAAGAAAAAAATACAATTCAAAAAAAGTCATTACCACGCCGAGGGCTTGGCGAGACAATGACAGAGGGAGCGCAACCTGCGCAACTGCTAATTGGAATAGTATTTACGCCGCGTATGATGAATACAAAAAATGCAAGGAGTGGTAAAAATGAAAAAGAAAATTAAAGTTAAGATTAAAGATGTAACGCCCGCGGTTCAATCTAAAGTTAGAATTATCGCAATTGACGATGAAGCAATTACTTTTTCAGATGGAAGTAAAATCACTTATGACCATGAGCAAGATTGTTGTGAATATAACTACGCCGACTTTGAACAACTTGATGACATTGCAAGAAATTATACTTTTACTTTACCACTACAATTTGAAAATGCTGGTGAAGCCGGTTTTAGGTTTGGCGACAAAAAAGCTATGTTTTTTGTTCCCTGTTATTCAGAGCAAAATGGTTATTATACATGCAACTTAGATATTTATTATAATAACGAATGCGTTTTATGGGTTGAATGTGAAATGATAGAGTATTAATAAAAGAGGGGGAGTTAGCTCCCCCTAACCCTTTTTGAGTAAAAACTCGTTTCGCCCTCTCGTTGTGGCGCGCAACGAGAGGAATTTAGATTTATTTAGCAACTTGCACAATTTTGCCATAGAAACTTTGTGCGTTTTAATGAAGAATACTTTCCTAAAAATGCTTGACAACCTGTGCGCCAGATGTTATAATGGTGCCACAGAAAAGGAAAGGAGCTACGCACTATGGAGTTCTACGCGATGGAGTATTACGAGATTAGAAGCGACCTTATGGAGGAGCTTCAGGAATGGATGGACTTTGAAGCCGATATGACAACCAATCCATACGACGACCCCTGGTAAAATCTAAGGGTAAGGGTTTCCTTACCCCAACCCTTATAATAATGTTAGAAAAAACAAAGGAGTAAATGAAAATGATGACTCTTGAGCGAAATTGCATTTTCTGCGGCAAGCATAAGGAAATAAAAGTTAACGCTGCCGATTATACTGACTGGACGAATGGCAAGCTAATTCAGAAAGCTATGCCTTACCTTCGTCCTGCGGATAGAGAAATGCTTATTAGTGGCATTTGTCCTGACTGCTGGGATAAGATGTTTTCTCCAAAAGAAGATGAATAATTATACACGGGCCGCTCAATTCTTTAGGCGGCCCGCATTCTAACGCTGCGGGCCGAATTTCTATTATACCACCTGGCTCAAAATTTGTCAATTGGCAAAGTATACAAAAATTTGCCTGGTAGTATTCCCAAAATTTGTGCATTTTACCAATAGACAAGTAACTAATCCTGTGCTATACTAACTTCAGAAGGGGCAAGAAAAGTCCAAACATTGAAAGGAGCTACCACTATGTACAAACTGTATCTTACTAACTACATGCGTAAGGACACCACCACCGCAATCGCTATCTTCTCTGATGAGGAAGCTGCTTCTGCCGCCTATATGGCCGCTGAGTTCATGTGTGATGGCATTAATGGCGACTGTATCCTTGAGGATACGGACACTGGCGAAATCGTCAAAGAATTCCACTCCTGCCTTGACTTCGGCGAAGAGGAAGAGGACTATGACGATTGCGACTATGAGATGGGATATGACCCCTATCTTGGTTGCTTCTCGGATGATTGCTAAGGGACTTCCAGGTGAGGGCGATGTCTGCGTCGCCCTCCCGCTTTCTCACGCAGCGGGAGGAGTTTAGAAACGACTGGTAATTTGCACAATTTTGACCAAGAAAATTTAGTTATTTTGCCAATTGATTTTTTCCTATAAAGTGCTATACTGTAATCACCAAGGGAAAGGAAATATAAAAAATGGCAAAATTCATCATTACCTATTATTCTTATAGAACTCATTGGGACAGAGAAGTTTATACCGAGGCGGAAAAAGAAATAGCAGAACGGCGATATAATTCTTTAATAAAGTGCGGAAATACAGACAAGGTAAATATTGAAAGAAAAGAGGACTAAAAAGGTCCTCTTTTTTATAAAAAAGTCTTGACATCATGGCGGTTTTGTGGTATCTTATTATCAGAAAGAGACAAGAGAACAAAACAAAAACAGGAGGACAAAATAATGACTATTCTGGAAATGATGCGCGAGCTTGAGACCTGCGGCGATGTGACCGTGTGGGAGCACACTACTGGCGAGGGTACTATCTACGACGTGACCATGGAGGACTTCGAGGGCTTCGACGAGGAGTGGGACGAGGTCATGCGCGACTACGAGCGCGAGGACTTGGTTGACGAGTTCTTGGAGGCGCTTCGCGTGGAGGGCGACTTCTACTACGACTACTACTTCGACGGCTTCCGCATCAACCTCGGCTATGCTTCCTACGACATCTAAGTCGTAGGAAGTTTTTTTAGTTTTTTGAAAAAAAGGCTTGACAAAACCGCCCGGATCTGTTATACTATAATCAGAAAGAGAAAGGAGCTAAAAAAATGAAAGTTCAAATGGTATTGGTTATCACCTATGACTATAACCGCAAAAAAAAGTTCTTTGTCTGCCCCACAATGGAAGATGCAAAAAAACTTTACCCATCTGCTGAAAAACGCATGGTAACAGTAAAAACCGCGGATTGAAAAAATCTGCGGTTTTTTTGAAAAAGCGCTTGACAACAAACCCCGGTTGTACTATTATACCTATAGAAAGAGAAAAGGAGATAAAAAAATTAAAAAAAGTCTTGACAACCACCTCCAAATGTGTTATAATGATTACAGTGAAAGAGAGAATAATTCCCCCGCCCTTTACATGGGCCGCGGGCGGGTAGGCCATGAAAGCAAGCGTGCGCCTACTGCGTTTGTGAGTAGTGCCGCTGCGCGGTCGATGTAAGGGGCGGAGGACGAAGCTTCAGTGTTTTGCGAAATTTTTTCAAAAAAGGGGCTTGACAAACACCCCTTTGTGTGCTATAATAAAGGCACAAAAGGAAAGGAGATTATCAAAATGACAGCTATGCACTATCTCATTGCCGCACAACTCGTCGTAGCAATTATTATTTTTGCAAGAGCTTTCAAAAAGTAAAAAGGAGGACTTCAAAATGAAAGCAACTGGTATCGTAAGACGCATTGATGACCTCGGACGTATCGTTATTCCCAGGGAAATTCGCAAGACCCTCAACATTCGCGAGGGCGACCCACTCGAAATCTACACTGACCCCAACGAAAGAGCTGTGTGCTTCAAGCCCTATCTACCCTACTTTGAGCCGTGGCGTCTGCTTGAAGATGCCGCCGAAACCATGCGTGACAGCAAGGACTTTCATGAGTTCGCCACCGATGTTTACGCTCTTGCGAGTAAAATTAAGAAATCTGCGCGGGGCTGATAAATACCCCTCGCTGAAGCGGGGGGCGTGGGCGTTGAGACAAGATGCTTTTCGCTCTGAATTTGATAGTTGCATTACGCAGGCCGAGTGGAATTGGGCTTACTGTCAAGGTTGGTGGGAAGAAGAGGGTTAGATTTATCTGGCCCTCGCGTTTGGTGCGAAAACGCGAGGATTTTAGTTACAATGGGTAATTTACACAAAAAATTTTCAAAAATTTTAGTTATTTTGCCAATAGACAAATTCCTAATAATTTGCTATACTGTATTCAGAAAAGAAAAGGAGATGCCTACTATGACTTACGCGTACACCTTCAGAATTGGCTCTTTGGTATTCATCCTCGCGGCGCAGTATAGTACAATCGGTTTCTGCTATCCTCGCCTGTTCGTCAGATACCCTGATTCTTCTTGTGCGAACTATGACCTCTATCTTGGCTGTGTTTTTGATATGCGCGAGAGCGATTGGGTAAGTTGGCTTGACGGAACAGAAATCGAGCTTGATACCATTGAAGAAATCCAAAAGGTAGCTAAAGAATATGGTGTCAATTGGGACGAGCTTGAAGAGGCAGTATTTGCAGATTACCTTAACGCACTTAAAATGGAGGCTGATGAGTAATGAATAAGAGAATATTCAAAAAGGAAGGCGAAGAACTTCAAGAGTATTTTCGGTTCCAGCGCAAACATGGGGTTGTGCCAGCGAAGAAGGGCAAGGGCTCGTTCAAGCGAAACCGCAAGCATAAAAACAAGGAGGAAGAATAAAAATGGCACTTGCGCATGTAACTTTCATCTGCTATTACGACTATGAGGTTGAAGTTGACGATAACCTCTATGATGAAGACCCCTGGGCGGCAGAGGAACAGGCTATTGAAAAGGCAAAGAAACAGTATGAAGCCTTGAAGTGTTATCCCGTTGCCGATACTACCTATGACGAGGTAGAGGTTGAATTTGAATAATGCGATAATCTATTCTACAAATATACCTTTGATTACGACGGACTAAAATCCGCCGTTTTCTTTTATTTTTAAAAAATTTTTTGTTATAATAATTATAGAAAAAATGAATAGGAGGTTGTCTAATGAATTACGAAACAGTGAAAGCTCTTCTTTAGATCGTTAAAGTTTGCGCCGCACAAATTTCCTGTGCTTCTTGCCCATTGCGCGAGCTTTGCGAGAAAAAGATAGTAGATTGGTGACCACAAGAGTCCCCGGTGTCAGTCGTTCTGATGCCGAATTTCACGGCAGCAAGCTCATTAGCAACTATTTTTTTAAAATACCTAAACCGCACTTAATTTCCTTTTTACCCTAAAATACTTCTCGTCCTCACGCTATGGCACGTAGCGTGAGGAGTTTAGTTTCTTTGTATAGTTTGCATAATTTTACCGCAAAATCTTTGTCTATTCTGCCAATTGATATTTTCCTATAAGTGTGCTATACTGTTATCAGAAAAGGAAAGGAGATAACCCCAATGAAAGATTACTTGTTTATTGATCAGGACACTGGCGAAGAGTTCTTCGTCGAATGCAAGACGCTTGATGAGGCATGGGAAATCGTAGAGCAGTACTTTGATATTGACTTCGTAGACTTTATTGACGAGTATACGGTTGAGGAGGCTGAGATTCTTGGCTATGACACGTACTGAAATGCGGGATACTATTTCCCGCATATACGGACTTGAAAACCCAATTACGATTGAGTTCTTCCGGCTTGAAGCAAGCCTTCCAGAAAACTACTGGAACAATCGCGTACTTGAATTACTTGTACAGTCGCATATGGAAAATCCTATTATTATGGAGGAATGAATATGAAGATCGTTATTAATAATTGCTACGGAGGATTTAGTCTTTCCGATGAAGCCTGCGAGGCTCTCGGTCTGACAAACCCTTATGCTACAATTTCGCGCTGTGATCCCAAATTGATTGAACTCGTACAGACTATGGGCGAGCGCATAAACGGCGAGTGTGCAGAACTCGCGGTTGCAACTATTCCGGACGAGGCCACCGATTGGCAAATCCAGGAATATGATGGCGTTGAGAACGTGATTTACGTTCTTGATGGAGAAATCAGATATGCTTACCCTGACGAGGAAGAGGATATATAATCCTCTTCTTTTTGGTAGGTAGTTAGTCTAAACTAACCCGGCTGCGCGGCGTGGGACGTGGCGCGCAGATTTTGCGTTCGTTAGTCATGTTGCACAAAAACAAAATAAAAATTTGTGTGTTTTACCTACTTGACTTTTTCCTAAAATGTGCTATAATAATAACTGTCAGGAGGGGGAAAGGCACTCGGCAAGGTGGCCGAGCCTCTACGGGGATAAGCGAATAGGCGAACCTGTCTGCAAGCAGTAGTAGCTGAAGGTAAAGGCCGAAAAAAAGTTGCAGATTTTTTTTAAAACCTCTTGACAAACTCCAAAACCTGTGCTATAATACAGATACAAAATAAAGAAAGGAATTGATACTATGGCTATTTCGAATTATGGAATGAAGAGAGCTATTAAGGAGGCGGAAAATGTTCTTAAGGTGTATAATTACCTGCGCACTGTTCCTATTGGAACCACCGGAAAGACAAGAGAATTTGCCGAGGAATGCGGCGTTACTGTTCAGCGTATGACACAATGGATTCCTCATGTTTCAAAGTCTTACAAGGAACATAAGACTTATCGCCTTGTGGATGAAAATGGAAATGATTGTGGCAAGATTACTCGTCGCTATACGGTTAGAAGAATTACGGAGCATCTGGAGTAAGAGGGGGCTAACCCCTTTTACTTCAATCTCTTGGTTAGTCTAAGCTAACCGCGGCGCGCCGGTTTGGAACACAGCGGCGCGATTTTCGTTTAATTAGTCAGTTTGTACAAAATTGACAGCGAAATTTTGTGCAACTTGCCATCTTGCTATTTCCCGTAATCTGTGCTACAATGTATACAGTCAAGAAGCGAAAAGCAGAAACGACGTATGCTTAGAAACAAAACTTCTTGAAAAAGTTTCTAAAAACCCCTTGACAACAATAAAAAATTATGATATAATTAAGATGTAACAGGGAGAGAAAGCACTTGGGGTAGTCCCAAGTCCCCAATGGGATAAAGCTTATCTGGCAAAATGCCCCGCAAGGCAAAGTAGCGGGCAGGCGAAAGACTTAAAAAAAGGTTGCGGACTTTTTTACTCTCCCTTTTACATATCCAAAAGAAAGAAGGATGAAAATGGTTATCATTGGTATTGTTATTGGATTGTTCCTCTTGCTCTCATTCTTTTATGATTTATATGAAGGCGCAATTCACAATATGAAAACTAAATATGCGGTCCGTCTTTGTTTGGATGTTATAATGTTTGGATTATATATGTTCTTTGTGCGGGGTGTCTAATGAGCTTTACTGTTCTATTCATTGTATGCACAATTATAAATGTCATAATATCGACTTCCAAAAGCCTAATTACCATTAATGGTAAGAAGTTAAATGCGGCGCTCGTGAATGCAGTGAGTGCGGGCTTCTATGCCTACATTGTTGTGTTGACTGCAAGCGGAGATATTAGCACACTCTGGAAAATGGCTATTACCGCAATTTGTAACTTTTTGGGCGTATATATTGTAAAATGGATACAAGAAAAAAGGACGCCAGTAAAGCTATGGAAACTCGAAGCGACACTTAAACCACAATATTTTGCGAATACTATAGCAGAATTGGAAAATAATGGCATTCCGCATAATTATGTAGATATTCAAAAATATATTTTAATAAATTGTTATTGCGCTACGAAGCATGAAACCAAAACCGCAAAAACTATCCTTCAAAAATATGGCGCACGATATTTTGTAGGAAAAAGTGAAGAAAATGCTTGACAAGTACTAAAAACTATGCTATAATACAGATACAAAGAAAGGAGATAAATACTATGAATAAAAATCTTAAAATTCTTGAGTTTCTACTGAAAGAAAATTTTATTTCAGAAAATTATCTCGCAACAGTAATTGATATTTGTGTTAGACAAGCAAAAGCGCAAATTGAGAAAGAATACGATTGTTACATTGATCTTAACGAATTAAGAGAAATACTTGAAAGGTGGGGTTAATAAAATGAAGAAAATTATTAGTATTATCCTTTGCATCGTTACAATGCTTGTTCTTTTAGTAGGTTGTACTACCACTTCTGGCAACAGAGTAACACACGGTAAAGATGTTCAGACTTTTACTTATGCTTACATTTGGCTGGGCGACCATCTTGTAGTAGAAGGTTATATTGATACCTGGCGTGATTATGATAACTGTGATGAAATTCAAATCCAAATTGGCGGAAAGTATTATCTTACTCATTATAGTAATGTTGTTATGATTGCTGACCCTTCTCACGGTTCTCTTTCTTACGCTACACCTGGTAACGGTTTTGTGCCAGAGGAATAAATAAATAAAACTCCCCTTATTTTTAGCTGTGAAACTTTTCTTTAGGGTTTACTCCTAATGGCTTCTTTTCTTTTCAACCTTCACGGCTAAGAATAGGGGGAGTTTTTTTCGATTGAAAGTTAGGATTAGCTAACTCCGGCGCGCCGCTTTCCCGCGTTGCGGCGCGAATTTGGTTAGTGTATGCTAATTGCACAATTTAGCTCCAAAAATTTGTCTATTTTGTTATATTGACTTTTTCCTAAAATGTGCTATAATAAAAGCACAAAAGGAAAGGAGCTAAAAGCTATGAAGTACACTTACAAAAAAGAAAAGAATTTTTACCACTTCTATCAGGAGGGAAAAGTTAAGCCGTATTCTCTTGATGTGAATACTGGAATCCTTTATGGACTTAATGGTAAGCCTATTTCAAGATTCCCTACTGGGCTTAAACAGTATTGGCAGTCATATTCTCATTGTAGCGCATATACTAATACTTTTGTACTTAATTTGTTGTCATCTTTCTGCCTTGATTTAAATTCTCTTACGGAATGGGCCAATCGTCTTAAATTGTGTGATCGTATTGATGCTCTTAATACTCCATATCTTGAAAAATATTTTGGTAACATTAATTCTGAAGAAAATATAAATTATATAATTAAAAATTTTTCTCGTTTTGCAAAAAAAGTGCTTGCTTTGGAAGGAAAAACATATATTCGGACTATTTTAATTGAAATGCGGCTTGAGGATGCTTTTACCTTATATAAAAATTATCCAGAAGAAGTAGTAAAGGCATTTTTTGAACGCCATCAAGTATTTAATGAACCTGAAAAAAATGATTTAATGCTTTATTATGCGGTACATGGCCTAATTGAATACCATAGAGATTCTGAATCTAAATACTCTCCTTATGAAATAAGAGATAAAGTTAATACATTTTTTAATATGTGTGAAAAAGTAGATATTAAACCTAAAAAAGAAGATTTCTTTAAGCAATATGTTACGGTAGCAAAAACTTATCGCATTAAACAAGAAGAAATTAACAATGAAAAGATTAAAGAACAATTAAATAAGCATAATTGGAATTTTGAAGATGAAAACTTTATAATTATTGTTCCACAGACTTCAAAAGATTTTGAAGAAGAAGCTAAACAGCAAAGCAATTGTGTATTTAGTAGCTATCTTAATTGCGTTATAAACAAAGAAACTAATATCGTTTTTATTCGCAAGAAAAATAATATTACAAAAAGTTATATTACTTGTGAAATAACCAACAGAGGTTTAATTAGACAGTTTTTATTTGCGTATAATCGGTCTATTGAAGTAGATACGCCGGAATACAATTTTTATCAAAACTTCCAGAAGTGGCTTAATGAAAATTGGGAGAGTTAATACTCTCTCAATTTTTTTTGTATAAATATGCGGTTAGTGTAGACTAACTTGGCGCGCCGCTTTCCCGCGTTGCGGCGCGAACTTCTATTATAACACAGCCCAGCAAAAATGTCAATAGGGCAAACCGCACAAATTTCGTCTACTAAAAATCCCGGAATTTGTACATTCTGCCAATAGACAAATAAATTAAAATCTGCTATAATACAATTGTTCTGAAGGGGCGAACGCTCCAGACGGTGTTAGTAGTCTCTTCAGAACGCTCCTTTCCTAAAAACAACTTGGAGGTATATTTAATGATTGATAGCATTTATTTTGATATGGACGGCACGCTTGCCAATCTTTATGGCGTTGAGGACTGGCTTGAAAAGTTGCGCGCCTATGATCCTTCGCCGTATGAAAATGCAATTCCGCTTGTAAATATGCGGGCTCTCGCAAAGCGTTTAAATAACCTTCAGCGGGAAGGTTTTCATATTGGTATTATCTCTTGGCTTTCAAAAATTCCAAATGATGAATATGATGAAAAAGTAATTGCGGCAAAGGTATCCTGGCTCAGCAAGCATCTTCATTCTGTACACTGGGATGAAATTAAAATTGTTGCGCATGGTATTCCAAAAGAAACAATTGCAGAATATGCGGATACAGGTATTCTATTTGATGACGAAGAGAAAAACCGTAAAGCTTGGGGCGCAAATGCTCATGATGAAAAAAATATTCTAAAAGTACTTGACAGCCTTAAAGGTTTGTGATATAATAAGGGTACAAAAAGGAAAGGAAATGATGCTTTATGAGTGTAGCAATTGATAAGAGAATTAAGTACATTATTGTGCTTGATACTGAAACCGCAAATTCTCTTGATGACCCTCTTGTATATGACCTCGGCTGGGTTGTAACAGACAAGCGAGGGAAGGTCTATGAGAAGCGCAGTTATATTAATTATGATGTATATGCGCGAGAACGTGACCTTATGCGAACCGCATATTACGCAAAAAAGCTCCCCATGTACGAGGGACAGATTAAAAACAAAGAACGAAAAATTGTTTCTTGGGAAAACTTGCGAAGAATTTTCCGGCGAGATATGGAAAAATATAATATCACCACAGTATGTGCGCATAATGCATATTTTGACCTTAAAGCCCTAAACACTACTGAACGGTATATCACAAAAAGCAAGTGGCGATACTTCTTTCCAAAAGAAATTGAAATATGGGACACAATGAAAATGGCGGAAGATGTATTGGTAAACTCTCCAACATATAGACAATGGGCGGAAGAAAGAAATTATTGGACGGGCAATAGACCGAGATTGACCGCAGAAATTCTTTACAGATTTATTTCTTGTAATGAAGATTTTGAGGAAGAGCATACCGGGCTTGCGGATGTGCTTATTGAAAAAGAAATCCTTGCTTATTGTTTTCGCAAGCATAAGAAAATGCGGAAGGGCGTCTTTGAAAAGAAGACGCCCTGAGGGAAGGGAAAAATGATATGGTATATTTTAATACAAATACTTTGTTAAATGATATTAAAAGTTTCTTTAATATCACAGAGCCGTATTCCTTTGAGTGGAATGACTTGCGGTGCCTCGCTACTGTTATCAATGTTGTGCTGGTTATGATATTCGGCTTGTCTATCTCCTGGCTTGGGCTTGGAATAGCTCTCGTAGGTATCGTTCGAGACTTGACCAAAGAAAGACGAGTTAGCGGGCTTATCATGCACTGTTCAACGCTTGCGTTAAATATATACTTTTTAACTCTACTTTATGGAGTTTAGAAGGGAGAGAGCAATAGCTCTCTCTTTTTCACTTTAAATCACTAAAGCGCGGCGGGGCGCTCACGGCCAAAGCGCCCCGAATTTCCATTATACCACCCCGCAGCCTTTTTGTCAAGAGAAAAATTGCACAAAAATGAAAAATATTTTTATCCCAATTTTGTGCAATTTGCGAATAGACAATTGAATGAAAATCTGTTATAATCTAATCGTTCCAGTTAAGGAACAGAAGAAAAAAAAGTTAAAAAAACTCTTGACAACGCTTTTAAAATGTGATATAATAAAGACGTAAAAAAGAGAAAGAAAAAAAATCGTCAAGAAAAAAAAATAACAAAACTCTTGACAAGCCCCAAAAAATATGATATAATAAAGGCGTAGACAAGGAAAAGAGAAAAAATCGTCAAGAAAAAAATAAAAAAACTCTTGACAAGCTCAAAAAAGTGTGATATAATAAGAGCGTAAAGAGGACAGGGAAGAAAGTCAAAGGCGCCATGACTTGAAAGTCTGTACTCTCTACCATATAAATTAAGGGTTGCGACCTAACGCAAGAAGGGAATTGATACTATGGATAAGGTAACGTATAAGGCTTTTGTTGAGGCGGCTCTCTCTGGTAAGGATCTTTCCGGTGAGGATATGCAGACTACCGGTAAGCGTCTGCTTGCTATGCTTGACAAGCGTAACTCCGGTGAGCGCAAGCCGACTGCTACGGATAAGGCGAATGACGCTCTGATTGAGGAGATTATCACGGCTATGTCCGGTCAGGGCAAGTTTACGCCGAAGGAAGCGCGTGAGAATATTACGGCTCTCGCTGGTATGTCTCCGCAGAAGGTTCTCGGTGTGCTGAACCGTGGCGTGAAGCAGGGTAAGATTGTCGCCTATCAGGACGATAAGAAGCATATGACCTATGAGGTGGAGGGGGAGTAATCCCCCCTCCCCATAGGGGAAAATTTAAGGAGGATATATGCCGAACGAAGCAAAGATTTTGAAAGATATGAAAACTCTTGGTATCACAAGAGAAGAAGTCCTCCAGATGTACGCAGACGATAAGAAGATAGACAAGGGCGCAAAACTTTTTGAACAGAATGCACAGCAGAAGGCAGTCTCGAAAAAAATGCGACAGGCTGACCGCAAGCCCACAGCATATAAGTTTGAAAAGAGAGAGCGCAAGCCTAACGATGAAAAACGGCAGATTATTGACTATATGAAAAATGCACTTGGCAATTTTGCAGGTGAGGTTACAGTATCCAATATTGAACGGCAGGTTGACTTTAATATTGGTGATAATGCATATAGTATTCAGCTAATTTGCCACAGGAAGCCGAAGGTTTAAGGGGACTAACCTCCCCTTAAACCGGGGCAAGAGGTAAAGAGTGAAAAAAGAATACCTTTATGTGGGGCATTATATAGATGTTGACGGCAATTATATTGCAAAATTAGGCACTACAAACGACCTAAACCGCAGACAATCAGAACACACACGCAATTATCGCCGGAGCAAATCATATACGCTTCCCGCAGATTCGCAATTCGCCTATGATTTTTATATACCGCTTTCAAAGTATAACACTTTGAGGTATGAAGATAAGAACAGAGCCAAATGGATAGAAGATAATATAGGCGAGTTTGTGCGGAACGACCGTTTTAATTGCGGTCCAACCAAACCTGAGAAGGTAACGATTCAAATCAGAAAAGAGTATACTATTACACTTTAAATAGTGTACTCTTTTCCTTAAAAAAGGAGTACACTATGAACAGGACGGAAAAACTTGATTGCGAACTTGACCTCGCATATCGCTTGCGAGACGATTACGATTACAGAGACGATACACTTTGGAATCTGTTTAATTGTGTAATAGAAGAACTTAAAGCAGAGCTGGAACTATTAGGAATTAAAAACCCAGGAAGGAGATAATTATGGAATTTGTAAGAAGCTTTACACTGAAAGCTACGCCACAGGAAAAGGATATTGTTCGCGCGTTTCTGGAAAGCTGCATGGAGATGTGTGATAATTTTGCAGATTGCAGGGATTGTCCATTTTATAATAGCTTTGAGAATCAAGATGTTACGTGTGATGGTGCGATATTTAAAGCCATAAAAAATATTTTGAGCTAACATAAAGTTAGCTCTTTTTTATTTCATTTCTCACTTTACTACTTTAGCGAACTAAAGCGCCGGCCGCTAACTAGCGTACGCGCCGGAATTTTCGTTTTGTCAAGGGTTTACAAATTTTTTGCTAGCTTTACCACTTTAATTCGCTAAATCGCTAGTTCCCTAAAACCTTGAAGTAGACGGGCCGCTAACGAGGTAGCGAGACCGAATTCCCACCTAGCATCACCATATGCAAATTTTAGTTTCGCAAAACCATATGCAAACTTTGTCATTGTTTTCCCTAAATCATATAGCCTTCAAGTGCTAGCAAATTTAACCCTCGCAATTATTACCCTCTAAAACTCGAAAGTTTATGATGCCCTTTGGACAAAAATGATTAATGTACTTGCGATAAAATTCATTATAAAAAAAACGCACTTTTTTCTTGCTCCGCATATCGGGTGTCCGCGTTAGCAATCACCGCATCCGCAAACTCTATTACTGCTTATTTGATTTTTAAAAAATTTTATGTTATAATATTAAAAAAAAACTATTTTTAAACCTTTTTGGAAAAATAAAATTTTTCCAAAAATTTTTTTACTTTATAAAAATTTTATGTTATAATTTTAAAAAAAAGCAAAATTTTTATTTACCAATTTTTACCAGGCCGCAAAAGATAAAAAATTTGGTATGATTCACTAATGAGGCATTAGGCAAAACACGGTCATTTATAGGGCTCTACGATTTAAATCAAATGCATGCCAACATCTGTTCCAAAAGCAAATAAATCATTTAAAATCCAAATGAAAACCAAAAAATTTGGCAATTTTTAAATAAAAATCAACCAAAATACGTAATTTCTAGTACTTTTGCCCTTATTTTTATCTATAATTGCGGTTTATCTCAAAAATGGCGGAGGTGTCAAAAAAATTCCATAGCAAGGCTCAAGTTATCACAAGCTGTAGCCCATCAAAATGGCCTTTTTTATACACTGTCTTACTCTTATTTGATATATGATAATTATTTGAGTTTTGTGGTGAATTTGTCAAATAGGAAGCGCCATAGACTTTGCATTACCGCAAAAAATATTATATAATATAATAAAATAAAGGAGGAATATTAAAAAATGGATATTTATGAACGACTTCTTAATGGTGAAAATCCAGATGAAATAGCATAGGAATTTGCAGATTCGCTCAATGCAGCACTAGATAAATATAAATCAGTGACTGGCAAACAAGATTGGGCTGATAGTCTAGCGAGAAATATTAATGACTTCTTGCATCAGTTCTATCCAGAAGTAAAAGATATAACGGGTAAAGAGTTTATTAAGATTTGCGAGACATATAAAACTATATACTAGGTTATGCCATTATTAGAAGATGCACTATTAGAGGGGTTTAATTAAGCCCCTCTCCTTTTATCTCTAGCAAGATAAAAGAGTCCAAATAAATGCGGTTTATGATAAAGTATTGGGGAAAGTTTATGGTGGTAGGGAAGAAGAAATTTTTTGACTTTTAAAAAATTTTTTGTTATAATACGGAAGTCGAAATACGAGATTGTGAATAAAGGTTTGTTCTAGCTCGGAGAATACACTCCTACTCTAACATTACTCTACCCTATTTTTCCATTTTTCTCCACTACAATCTTATAACCTATCTTCTCCCTCTACTTCTTCCATTTTCCTTTCAACTTTTTACCCTCTATTTTAAAAAAAATTTTTCGTTAGAAAAATTTTTTTAAATCAAAATTTTAAATCTCTACTTTTTAGAAATTTTTTCGTTAGAAAAAATTTCTAAAAAAAAACTTAAAAAAGTAACTCTTCCCCCTACCTAATAACTTTCTAAAACTCCGTCAAATCTTCCCTCTACTTCTCTTCTTCCCTTAACTTCCTAATCTATCTAATACCCTCTTCTATCTCCTTATCTCTCTCCTACTATTTATACCAACTATAAACATATCGCATAACACCTTCTCTCATTATCCTACTCTTACTCTTCCCAGTCTTCTCCGCCATTTCAGCTAC
>Ga0265298_10003895_pt1 | contig 19379 bp, 18 predicted proteins | sample AusTroGonzalo_MG_3_FD_193486 | JGI IMG/M metagenome (GOLD analysis project Ga0265298, IMG submission 193486) | Bovine rumen microbial communities from tropical cattle in Woodstock, Queensland, Australia - Gonzalo_01 | ecosystem: Host-associated > Mammals > Digestive system > Stomach > Rumen ... | reverse complement strand
GGCTTATTTACAGCGTAATGCAAAGTAACTCCTATTTTACAACGGAATATTACTAATTATTTTAGGAGTTTAGGAAATAATCGCTATATTTACGGTCGAAATAAACATTTTGACCGTGATGAAACAATGGAAAATCCGCTTCGCTCTTGGGGCGCTATTCACAGTAACTCAAGCATTTGGCCAGACAAAGGCTGAGGATTTCGTATACATCTTTCCAAGCAAGGAGATTGCTGAAACAGGAGAGGACCTGTTTTTCAAGGCCTATCTGATGGACCGACAAACCATGGCGCTGTCGACAAGGAGCCAGACTTTGTATCTTGAGATCAGGACCGAACGCGACAGCCTCGTCTGGAGCGAGAAATACCCGATCTTCGACGGAAGAGGAGACGGACATATCTATATAGGGGAAAAATGGCCGCAAGGAGAATATTTCCTGGAAGGCTACACACGATCATCCTTTACGGCCGATACCACCGAGGCACTCCGTCCGCGCCGTATACGGGTAGTCGAACGGGTGAACCAGATGGAGGAGATCACAGCCAGAGCGGTCAAGCAGGATTCCCTGGACAGAGTCACGACCAGACATCGTTTCGATCTGTTCCCGGAAGGAGGAGACCTCATCTACGGGGTAACATCGACAGTGGCTTTCAAGGCGACCTACGGCAACGGTTTCCCGGAAGAAGTCTTCGGGAAGGTGCTGGAAGACGGGCAGGAGATTGCCGATATATTCTGCGCCCATGACGGGATGGGACGATTTACGGTAACTCCTTGTCTTGAAAAGACTTATCAAGTTGCGTTAGATGACGGTAGAACCATTCCTTTTCCCGAAATAAAGAGCGAAGGATTGTCGATGCGTGTGCTGCGGAACAATGGGACCGGTATCGACGTCCGGGTCTCTGCGTCGGACAGTGTTGCCCGGGATTTCAGCATCCTTGCCAAGTTTCACGGCATACCGTGCAGCGGTGCCCAGGGGACAGTGACCGGCCAACAGGTCGTCCGGCTGCCCAAAGAACTGTTCCCGGGTCAGGGGATAGTCGAACTCACGCTTCTGGACGGGGAGAATCGTCCGGTTGCCGAACGTCTGGTGTATGTGAACCCGGAAAAGAAGCTGAACATCACGGCGACGACGGATGAGGAAAGGTATAACCTCCGCCAGCAGGGAAAGGTCCGCATCCAGGTGACGGACGCGGAGGGAAATCCCGTCCGGGCGGAAGTGGCCGTGAGCATCTTCGACAAGGCCTATCTCTACCTGCCTGGGCACGAGAACATCATGTCTCACAGCTACTTATCCGAGCAGATCCGGGGAGACATCTTCAACCCCACCTATTACTTTGATGAAACCAATGCCGACCGTCTCTACGCCCTTGACCTGCTGTTGATGACCCAGGGCTGGCGGCGCTATGTATGGGATGAATAGAATGAGATACCGAATTGTCATATCGGCCTTAAGCCTGCTTCTCGCCGCGGTTCCGGCGATGGGCCAGGTGCTGATGGACGGCATCAGCGGCAGGGACCGCTTCAAGCGGCTGCAGTTTATCCAGGCAATTTCGACGCATGGGGATACATGCCTGGTTATGTCGGACACGCTGGGGCGGTTTGAGATCGACCCGGAACTGATGGACGGAATGCGGGGGAATGTCTATCTGAAGCCGATGGTCGGGAAACCCAGAGGGAAACTGACGTTGGACAGCCCATTCGACAGCATCGAAGTCTACCGGCAGGGGAGAGGGCGCTATCTGACGCAAGGGCATATCGTTGCACCAGAAAACGAGGATCCGGTCTTCTATTACGATTCCAAGACAACCCTCCTGAAAGAATCTGTTGTCACGGCAAATCGGTATGCTATAGCCCGAGACAAAGTGACGAGTTATTTGGATAGCCTGTATATCCTCTCATGTCCGGAATGGGCCAGCGAGAACGGGTATCTGAACGATTACCATGGTTATGACGCCTATCCTGAAGGAAGTTATATGGAAGAATGGTATAATAAGGTGTTCGGAGGAAAACGCTTGGTGCCAAAACGAGGAGAACTCTATGAACTGATCAGATATGACCCCCTCCCAAACGATCCGCATGGGGCTTGGTATATTTCGGCGATGGCTACGATCATCTATCCCGGGCCTTATTATACCGAAGAGGACTTGGTGAAGATGAATGGCATGTGGAAGACCAAAGGTTATCTTCCCAAACGCGAGTTCTATCAGCCCGACAAACTGGACCTTGCTTCGCCAACCCCGGATTATCGGATCCTGTTGCAATGGCAGCCCGCCGTGCTTACGGACGAGAACGGCGTGGCTGAGGTTCCCTTCGCCGCTTCCGATGTAAATACCGAATTCATAGGCATCATCGAGTCTGTCGATGGTATGGGCCTTTTGGGATGTCAGACATTATCATTCCGAGTATTTAAGCAATGAGCATCAAGCAGATCATATCGGCCTTTCTAATGACCTTTGTCGCTTTGTCGACCAAAGGCCAGATTCTGTCGGACGGCATCAGCGGCAGAGACCGCATCGAGCGGCTGCAGTTTATCCAGGCTCTCTCGCCGCAAGGGGATACCTGCCTGGTGATGTCGGACTCGCTGGGACGGTTTGAAATCGACCCGGACCTGATGGATCGAATGCGGGGGAATGTCTATCTGAAGCCGATGGTCGGGAAGCCCAAGCCGAAACTGACGCTGGACAGTCCATTTGACAGCATCGATGTCCATCGGAAGGGGAGAATGCAGTATCTTTCTCAGGGTCATATCGTTGCACCCGAAAGCGAAGAACCGGTCTTCTATTACGATCCCGAGACAACCTTGTTGAATGAATCGGTAGTCAACGCTAAACGACACTCCATCGCGCGTGACAAAGTGACGAGTTATCTCGACAGTCTGGCCATCATGTCCAGTGGTGAATGGGTATGTGAATGTCAAAAAGAACCCCTCCTTCAATACCTGAATGATTATCGCGGATATACTCATCACCCGGTGGGTTGTGATGGAACGGAATATAAAGGTAAACGCTTATTGCCCAAACGAGGAAAGACCTATGAGCTGATCAAATATGAGCCCATTCCTGACGATCCGCGAGGTCTTTGGTATGTCACGGACATCAAACATATCGAATACCAAGGACCATATTACTCCGAAGACGATTTACTGGAAATGAACGGCATGTGGAAAGGGCAGGGGTATTATCCGAAGCGTGAGTTCTATCAGCCCGACGAATTGGAACTCGCCGCTCCGACACCCGACTTCCGGAACCTGCTGCAATGGCAGCCCGCCGTGCTGACGGACGAGAACGGCGTGGCTGATATTCCCTTCGCCGCCTCTGACGTCAACACCGAGTTCATCGGCATCATCGAGGCTGTCGACGGCATGGGCCTTTTGGGTTGCCAGACACTTACCTTCCGGGTGATAAAGGACTGAACGTTGATATTTCGGCGTTTTTTTCTTATCTTTACCATCACGACCACAAATTAGATATTTCCTATGGCAGCTAAATCCGACACCAAGAAGCAGCGGTCTCCGGAGATTGAGATCGTCTGGAAGGGCAATGTTCCTGAAGCCACGTATTTCAACCGCAATGACTACAGCATCGTAGCGAAAGTGGAAAACGGGCAGTTCATCCTGGCACGCGACGGCTGGGACGATGACCCGGAAAAGAAGGACATCGTCACTGTTTCCCAGTTTTATACCGCCAAGCTCAAGGACAGCCTGAAGGTCAAGCAGCCCGATGCTCTCCTCAAGGCGCTTGGGAAGCGGTTCGCACTTAAGGAGCCGTACAAGGCCTTCGGAAAGATTCTGATGTCACTTGAAAGAAGAGGCATCCGCTTCGTGAGAGAGTTCAAGTAAAGCATTAAAAAACCTCCCCCAAACCGGGGGAGGTTGCTTTTGGCAGTCGGCACGCGGTAGTAAAGTGTACGCCATAAACTGTGCGCCTGTAAGAGGTGCTGAGCCTGACGATACCGTTTGGGAGCGGCTCCGTTTCCCATGATCCTCATAAGGGTTGGACGTTTTTACCTCCCGTCCGGAGGTGTGCCCGCCCTGCCTCGGCTATGCTACTTGAGGTCGGTCATCCAGTTCGCCTGCTGCAGCTTGGAGTCCAGTTCGCGCAGGTCCCTGGAGAGGTCGTCGACACGTTTCTGAAGGTCGTTTACATCGATGGTGCGGACGAACTTGATTTCATTTCGGGAATAGCGGTCGCTGCGGACGTTGGCGGTGTCGAGGGTGGCGCGGAGCGCGGACAGGTGCATGGACAGGACATCCTTTTCCGCTATCATTTCCGTAAGCGTCTTTCCCTCCCAGACGGTTTCCTGGTTGGTACGGTTGATGCTGACGATGAGGTCCTTCAGCTGCTTCAGGGAGCCTTCCAGTTCCCGGAAGAGGTCCTCAGGTTTCTCGGCAGGCTGGTCACCCTCCTGCACTTTCACGTTGTTGGCGAGACGTTCCCGGAGTTGGGCGATCCGTTTCTGGAGGTCCGCCCGCTGGTTCAATGCTTCTGCGAGTTTCATGTCTAGGCGCTTGTTCAGATTCCTCGTAAAATTACAAAACATCCCGCGAAAAATGAAATCCGAAAAAACTTCCGTAATAAATTTGCTTTTTAAAAATCTTTACTTACATTTGCATCAGATGCTTACGCTTAAGGCTAATACTTGTTGCTGCTGTGCCGGTCTCCTGGATTGGTACGGTGCGACGTGTGCCTGAGTATTCTGAAGAATATTTCCACAAGCGATACGAATACGCCCCCTGCCAATCCCGGATTGAGCAGGGGTTTATGTTTTATATTTTAATTCAAATCAGTTATGGTGTACAACTCACTCACGGAACTTATCGGGAACACTCCGCTGCTGAAGGTCAAGGCTTTTCCCGGTCAGAAGGCTGACATTCTCGTCAAACTCGAGTATTTCAATCCGGGCGGCAGCGTCAAGGACCGCATCGCCCTGGAAATGATCGAAGATGCCGAACGCCGCGGCGTACTGAAGCCGGGCGCGACCATCATCGAACCCACCAGCGGCAACACCGGCGTCGGACTGGCCTGGGTGGGCCGGGCCAAAGGTTACAAGGTGATTCTCACGATGCCGGAGACGATGAGCCAGGAGCGCCGCAGCCTCCTCAAGGCCCTGGGAGCTACGCTGGAACTGACCCCGGGCGCCACCGGCATGAAGGGCGCCATCGCCAAGGCCGAAGAACTCCGTGACAGCACGCCCGGCGCGGTCATCCTCGGCCAGTTCGTGAATCCCGCCAATCCCGCCGTGCACGAGCGCACCACCGGCGAGGAAATCTGGCGTGACACGGAAGGCAAGGTCGATATCTTCGTGGCCGGCGTGGGTACCGGCGGAACCGTGAGCGGCACCGGCAAGGCCCTGAAGAAGCATAATCCGGACATCAAAGTTGTTGCGGTTGAGCCCGCTTCATCCGCCGTCCTGTCCACCGGCGTCGCCGGCAAGCACAAGATTCAGGGCATCGGCGCCGGCTTCGAACCCGCCACCTTCAACCGCGCCGTCGTGGACGAGATCCTTACGGTCGAGGACGATGCCGCCATCAAGGCTTCCCGTCAGCTTTCCGCCCGGGAAGGCCTTCTCGTGGGCATTTCCTCCGGTGCGGCCTTCAGTGCGGCACTCGCTCTGGCATCCCGGGAAGAGAATGCCGGAAAGACTATCGTGGCCCTGCTCCCCGATACCGGAGAGCGCTATCTGTCCACCGTATTGTACGCTTTTGAAGACTATCCGGTTTAAACCGTCTTGGCTCCGAAGACGCTCTGGGAGATGTTGATGATGAAGTCTCCCATCTTCTCGATGCAGTTCACGACGTCCATGTAGAACGAGCCCGTCTCGTAAGGATAGGACGATTTCTCGATGTTTGTCAAATGTTCGTTGCGGAGGCTGTCCCGATACTCGTTGATCGCGGCCTCCGCTTCTTCGGCGTTATGGATGTCGGCAAGCTCGATCAGCGGGGTCGAGAGGTTATGGTCCATGGCGACGTAGGCGGCGTCCAGCAGGTCCAGCAAGTGGTTCAGCGACTGGAGCATGCGCTCCGTGAAATGGCACTTGTGATCCCACACGCGAGCGAGGATCTTGCCGATGGTCTCTCCGCTGTCGCCCAGGGATTCCATTTCTCCGATCACGCGGTAGAATTCCCGGATACGGGCAAGACCGGCGATACTCATCTCGTTCTTCGAGACTTCACGGAGATAAGTCGCGATTTCCCGTTCCACATTGTCGGTGACCTCCTCATAATGAATGAGTTTCTTGTCCGCTTCGTCGAACTCGCCCTGCGTGCCGGCATTGATGGCGTTCCGGATGTACTCCAGGTCCCGGCGGCAGAGATGGCCGAATTCCACAACCTCCATCTTGGCGCTGTTGAGGGCCAGGTCGCCGGTCGCGATATTGCCGATGCCGATATACTTCAGCCGGTATATCTCCTTTTCCTCGCCCTTGTTCGGAACCATGAAGGTAACCATCTTCACAAGCTGCGGAATGAACCAGACCAGGATGAGCGTCGTGATGACGTTGAACACCGTGTGAAGGACAGCGACGCTGTAGGGGAGAGAGGCCACGAGGGATTCCTGCGTGGCGGCGTCGGCGCCGGCGAAATCGACATTGACGGGATTGGGGAACCCCAGCGCTTCCACGGTAAGACCGACCAGCTTGATGAAAGGCTTGAAGAAGATCAGCGCCAGGATCACGCCGAACAGGTTGAACAGGAAGTGCGCCCGCGCGGTGCGTTTCGCGCTCTGGTTCGCCACCGCGGCGGCGATGTTGGAGGTCACGGTCGTACCGAGGTTGCTGCCCAGAACCATGGCCGTAGCCATCGTAAACGGGATATATCCCTGGGCCACCAGCACCATCGTAATGGCGGTGGCGGTAGCGGAACTCTGCAGCATCAAGGTGATGACGGCGCCCGCCAGCATGAACAGGAAGATACTCCAGATTCCGTAGCCGGAGAGGGTGGAGAGGAAGGAGCGAACCCCTTCATTATCAAGGAGTACCGTCGATGTTTCCTTCAGGATGGACAGGCCCAGGAAAAGGAGGGCGAAACCCATCAGGAATTCGCCGAAATTCGCGTATTTCTTGACGCTCATGGCCAGGAACGCGAAGAACATCAGCGGGATGGCGATGGTGGCGATGCTCCAGCTGCCGCCGCCGAAACTCAGGGCGAAGATCCAGGCGGTCACGGTCGTACCGATGTTCGCGCCCATGATGACCGCGATGGCGCTTCCCAGCGCCAGCAGGCCGGCATTGACAAAGCTGACGATGAGGAGGGTCGTCGCCGTCGAACTCTGCACCATGGCGGTGACCACGATGCCGGTCAGGATGCACTTGAAATTGTTGGATGTCATCTTGGCCATGAAAACGCGCAACCGGTTTCCGGCCATTTTTTGCAGACCGCCGCTCATCAGGGACATACCGTACAGGAACATGGCCAGTGAGCCGAGCAGGGTGAGGATCTGTAAAAGCATCTGAGTTCGGGTTAATACGCAGCCCCTAATTTACTTGTTTTTTCCGACATGACAATATCCCTTGTTTGCGTTTTTTTATCTATCTTTGATTGATCATGCAAGCAGCATTCGAAGACATACTTCGCAAGCCGGAACTTGACAGGGAAGGCATTAAGGTCCTGCTGTCGGCGGAGGGGGCTCAGCTGAAGAGCCTTCTTCGTCGCGGGTTGGAAGTGAAGCTGTCCCGTCTGGACAATTATGTCCATCTGCGGGGACTCATCGAATACGGCAACGTATGCGAGAAAAACTGCCTTTACTGCGGTCTCAGAACCGGAAACGGAAAGGTGGCGCGCTACTGCCTCTCTGATACAGAAGTGCTTGACTGCGCGCATCTTGCGCACGAACTCGGCTATGGCTCCGTGGCCCTTCAGAGCGGCGAGCGATGCGATGCCGGGTTCATTGACAAGATCGAATGGCTCGTCCGGGAAATCAAGAAAATCGACGGCGGCAGCCTCGGCGTCACCCTGTCGCTGGGGGAGCAGAGCGAGGAGACTTACCGACGCTGGTTCGAAGCGGGGGCCCATCGCTATCTGCTGCGCATCGAATCCTCGGACGAAGAGCTTTATTACAAGATCCACCCCCGGAACGACAAGCACAGCTTCCGCAAAAGGATTGAATGCCTGGAGACGCTGAAACGCATCGGTTACCAGACCGGAACCGGCGTGATGGTCGGCCTGCCTTTCCAGACCCTGGATCATCTGGCGGAGGACTTGCTTTTCTTCAAGCGGATGGATGTGGCGATGGTCGGCTTAGGTCCATACATTCCGCATCCCGACACGCCCCTGTATCGGCACAAGGACATCATTCCGCCGGCAAAGGACCGGATGGACATGACGCTCAAGATGATTGCCGTGCTGCGCATGATGATGCCGGAAATCAACATGGTGGCGGCCACCGCGAACCAGACCATCGACCCGCAGGGCCGGGAAAAGGCCATTGCGGCCGGGGCCAATGTCATCATGCCGAACCTGACGCCGGGGGAGTACCGCGAGAGTTATTTCATCTACCCGGACAAGGCCTGCGTCAAGGACCAGCCCGACCAGTGTCAGACCTGCCTGGACATACGCCTCGCCGCCATCGGCCATAAGATTCAATACAACGCCTGGGGCGATTCCGTGGCCTTTACCAAGAAACATTGACGGCGACGCCCGCCATCAGCCAGAAGCCGGGCTGAGGGATGTCTCCGAAGTCGTACCACGTGCGGTTCAACAGATTGTTGGCCCGCAGATACACGTTCATGCGCGGAAAATCGTAGCTAAACTTAGCGTCCAGCAGGGAATACGGGGCCAGTAGCGCCGAGCCGGTGTTACGGTCGATATAGCGCCAGGAGAGGTCCAGGGCCAGGTTTTTCACCTTGAAATCGGCCTGCACGACAACCTTGTGGCGGATATATTCCAAGGAATAGAGAGACCGCAGATGCGGCTCCAGCGACTTGTCCTGCGACTGATGGGTGTAGCCCAGATTGAGGGTGCGGAAGAAGAAATCAGGCCTGCCCAGCATATCCGGCAGTGTCATCCGGACGGTGACCTCCTGTCCGAAAGTGTTCAGCCGCGTATGGTTCATCGACGTCCACGGCGCATCATCCCCGGCGGATGTGTCCATGATCCAGTCGATAAGGTCGTAACCCTGATTGTAATAGGCAGTTCCGACTGCCCGGATACCCCTTCCGAGGAATTTCACGCCGCCTTCCAGGGCATGCAGTTTTTCCGCTTTCAGGTTGGGATCGGCCTTGTGACCGCCCACCGAATAGTACAGGTCGGTGAACGTGGGCATCCGGTAGGAGGTGTTGTAGGAGGCGTAGAGCCGGAGGGCGTTGGAGACCTTCAGGTTTGCATCGACACCTGGGAACAGCATGAGGCCTTCGCGGTTGCCGGTGTTATAGACGGTCGTCAGGCCCGCAGAGGCGGAAAGGCGTCCCAGGGTGACGTGGTGTTCAAGGAAGAAGTTGAAGGCCGTGCGCGAAAGGCCGCAGACATAGACACCCTGAGGGTTGTCCAGCTTTTCTCCCAGATTCGTGCTGATAATCCGTTCGTGGCGGGCTTCAGTGCCGATGGCGGTCTGTCCCAGGCGGGAATCGACACGGACGCTCAGGTTCGCGCCCGCGACATCGGTCTTGTGGTAATTGAACGGATACTTGTCCGGAGCGCCCCGGAACAGTTCGAAGCGGTCCTCACCGTGGTTCCAATACAGGGAAGGGGTGAAATGAAGCGCTCCTTTTCCTTCCGAACGGACAGCGGCGAAGGTCTTCAGGGTGTGCTCGAATTGGTCATCGTATGCGGCGCTGTAGAACGTGCTGGAGCCGAAGTCCTTGTTGCTCACGCCCGCCTGCCAGCTGAGGTCGCGGCCCCCGAAGTCGTGCGCACCGTGCCAAAAAGCCTTGAAAGCGGCGTAATCACCGTTCAGCCCGCCGGCTTTGTTGCGGCTGAAGCCGTCGCTGCGCTGGTAGCCCGCCGAAACGCCGTTGAAACCGCCCCGATGTTTGAGATCGACAGAAGCGGTGGCGCCGAAAGAGCCGAAGGAACCGCCTTCCACGCTCGCTGTCGCGGCATTCCCGGAACCCTTGCGTGTAACGATATTGACGGCACCCAGCAGCGACGAAGTACCATAAACCCGGGCCGCAGGGCCTTCCAGCACCTCAATGCGTTCGATATCACAGATATTGACCGGGAAATCAAAGGAATTGTGTCCTGTCTGCGGATCGGTGATATTGATTCCGTCGAGGAGGACGGCCACCTGGTTGTAGGTGCCGCCACGGATGCTGATGTCGGTTTGCATGCCCATCGCACCCCGCTGCCGCACATCCACACCTACCGCGTACTTGAGCAAGTCGTTGACCGTCTCGGCCGGCGCCGACGCTATCGTCAGACTGTCCATGAGCGTCACGATCCGTGCGCTGCTGTGCAACGCCACCGGAATCCGCGTCGCCGTAACCTTTACGCTATCGATTTTCTCTTCCTGCGACTGCGCCCATGCCGTCGCACCCGCCAAAAGGCAGGCAAAACATAGAATAACCTTCTTCATTGCGGACACAAAGGTACGCTTTTTCCGCCTATTATCCGAGGAAAATCAATAGGTATGGACGGACAATCCCTGGGCCGAAGGGAGGTAGTTGATGCCCCACCAGCAGATCTGGAGGCATACGAAGCTCACTAGCAGGATGATACAGGCGAATTTCCATTCGCCGGGCTTGGCTTTGCGGAGATGCAGATACACCAGATAGCATAGCCAGGTGGCGGCGGCCCAGGTTTCCTTCGGGTCCCAAGTCCAGTAGGTTCCCCAGGCTTCCTTGGCCCAGAGGGCGCCGAAGAGCATGCCGAAAGTCAGGAAAGCGAGACCAACATACACCAGGTTATCCGTCAAGTTAATTTCCTTCTCCGTTGACTTCTTCTTGATGAGCATATAGATCGCCATGACCGTGGCCGCGCCCAGCAGGGCATATGAGAACATGTACACAATTACATGCGGAGCGAACCAGGGACTCTGCAGCGCCGGCATCAGGCTCTTGGAGTGGATGCCGGGCTTGAAGAGGTTCACGCAGATGAAGACGAGGGACAGCAACGTGCTGAAACTCAATATCCATTTGTACCGCCAGCGGCTATAGACGATGATGCCTGCGACCGGCAGGAAGAATGAGTACCAGAGGCGGGTTTCGCCCATCGTACGAAGCGGGGGACGCTCCAGGGAAATCCACATGCCAAGGATGAAAGCGAAAAAGACCGCAATGCCGGCCAGCGTGCAGACATATACCAATGCCTTGCGCTCTTTCCAGGCGAAGAAAGCGCCTGCGGCCCACAGGAGCACGGCTCCCAGTGCAAACCATACGAACGAATCCCAACTCATGACTTCACAGGTTTAGGGGCCATAAAGAACATCAGGCACAGGGCGCCTGCCAACATCATGAAGATGCCGATATATACCCAGAGGATCCACGGGTCACGCACCAGCTGGAACACGCTGTAGGAGCTATTGGAGCCCCGCATCACGTCGTATCCGTACTGGTAGATCTTCCATCCGTTCACCTTCAGGGGCTTGTTCACTTCCACAATACCGCTGACATTCTTCCCGTCCTTCGTATAGACGGTGACATCCGAAGCAAACCGCTTGGGCGAATGGTCCGGATATTCCTCCATGGTAAACTGCCGGAGTTCGATGGCAATGCCCGGTTCCACCATCCGGCCGGTCTCGTCGACCGCACGCCATTCGGCTTCTCCGGTAAAGGCCGTCAATTGCAGCGTCTGCATATCGGCACTTCCCAGCGTGGCGGCAACAATCGCCACAACCACACCCAAATGATTGAGAATGAACGGAATCTCCTTGACCTTCCAGCGCAGCAGATGATTCAATGCCGCCAAGGCCGATATCACCATCATCCAGGTCCATATCAGCACGAACGGCCAGAACTGCAGCATCTGACTCAGCCAAGGCACGCCTCCCATTCTCACCTGCGGCAGCAGGCCCATCAAGACGGTCAAGCCCGCGGCATAAACGAGGCAGGGGACAGCCGCCCCGCTGTGCATCATCCATTCAAAAGCGTAAACCTTGCGCCGAAGGGCATACATCACGCCGATAACCACCAATAGGAAAATCAGCAAGACCAGGTTCACCGGCCAGGCCGGAAGGCTCCAGTCGATGGGACCGAGTGTCACTTGCAACAGCAACCCCACAAGAAGAAGGCCTCCTCCGAGGAGAAAGCCCTCCCTCATATTCCACGGTTTAGTCCACATAATTAGTAATCAAGCAGTTTGCCGTTTTCTTTGGCGGCGGACAGCCACTGAGGGACAATGTTCTCCATGAAGGCGGCCTTCTTGGCCTCCATTCCCGCCATGTCCAGGCCGATATAAGCCTGCGCCTTGGCCTTAGTGGAGATGTCAGGCATCGGCACGTCGCCGGTAAAGCCATGTCTGGCCAGGACCTTGGCGATCTGCAGACGGGCTTCCTGGGCATAGGAGATGCCATTGCCCATCAGACGGAGCACTTCCTGCGGAGCATGGAAGGAGGCACCGTGGGAGGCGACGGCGTAATCCCAGCGCCATTGACTCTTGCGGATGTCCTGCAGGGCTTCCTGCATCTCGGCTTCCGTAGCACCATTGTCCCAGGCGTATTTGGCCTCAATATGGGCCTTGGCGAGGATGTCTTCCAGCTGATTGCGGACCTCGAGGCACTTTTCCTGACGCTCGTACACGTTCTGACGCAGCGTCTCCTCGCTTTCCCGGTGGCAGACCAGGCAGGTGCGGTCCATCTTGGCGAGCGGGCTCTGAATATGGTGGTCGGAGTATTTCACCCCGCCATCGGCCACATACGGCATGTGGCAATCGGCGCAGGTGACGCCGCGCTGGCCATGGATGCCCTGCAGCGAAGTCTCGTATCCGGGGTGCTGCGCCTTGAGGATCGGGGCCTTGGAAAGAGCATGGGTGTAATCGGCATAACCCATTTCGTCATAATACTTCTCAGCATCTTCCAGGGTGAGACCGTATTTCCACGGGAAGGTCAGATACTGGTCCTTTTCCGGCGTCTCGGGATAATCATGGAAATAGTACTCCACGTGGCACTGGGCGCACACCAGCGAGCGCATCTCGTTGTGCGTGGCCTTGTCCACGTCCTTGCCCATGCTGGCAAACGCTTCGCGGAGGGCGGGACGGGAGATGTGCAGGTCCATGGTTTCGGAATCGTGGCAGTCCGAGCAGCCGATCGGGTTCACCACGTCAGCGCCCCACTTGGCCCAATTGGCCTTGTAGAACTCCGCGGGGCCCACTTCCTCCATCAGGCGGGGGACATCCGGGCCCTTGCAGGTCCAGCAGGTGCCGGGCTGGTTAGAGCCGTCGGTGGTCGTCGTCGGAAATCCCGTCCGAAGAATCTCGCGATGGTCTTCCAGGGCGTGGAAATGGCCACGGGGCGAATTGTAGTCCCAGGAAAAGGCATAGCCGGCCCACAGGATGACCATGTTCGGACGCTCTTCCAGGACGTCTTGAATGTCGGAAGACATGTACTTGGAACGGAAATCCGTTTCCTCGGTCGCCTTCCAGGTCTCATACTCCCGCGGGAAGTCGCTCTTGAACTTCTGGTTCTGGGCGACAATGCCCTGCATGGGATTCTTCCGGTTGTTGAAGATGCTCGCGACCTCGGCGCGGCGTTCCATCAGAGCGGAGGCCAGCAGGCCCAGCAGGAAGACAAGCACCAGGGAGCCGCCGAATATCAGCCAGCTGTGCAAGGGTTTCAGTTTCTTTTCGCTCATATCGACAATCTTTTATTTACCGTGAAGATGACCGTGAGGGGAGCGGTGGCCGATGGCTTTCTGCAACCATTCGGGTACCGGGGATTCGGGGAAGGGGACTTTGGCATCGACAGTGGCCGAGAGACTGTTCTTCCCGCCGTGCGGGACATCCCGGTGGCAGTCCCAACATGCCTTGCCCTCGCCGTCCTGCGTCATCTTGAAGTCCATCTTGCCCAGTTTCACCATTTCCGTGGTGAGTTCCGTATGGCAGCGGATGCAATTGTTCATGATGACCTGGGCGCTGGGATCCTTGGCGGCAGGCACCTGCGGCTCGCTGAAAGAAAGGAAGGCTCCCGTGTGCTTCATACCGTCGAGACCCTTGAATGCATACTTGCGCGCCACGTTCTCATGCGGGACGTGGCAGTCGTTACAGGTGGCGACGGCGCCTTCACCCCTTCCATGCGAAGAGTGGTTCCAAGTGGCATAATAGGGCTGCATGATATGGCAGTTGACACAGGCCGACGGGTCGTCTCCCAGGTACGTGGTAAACCGCAGCATGTACAGGAAGAGACATCCGGCCCCGACAAAAACGCCAGCCAGACATAGCAGGAGCACTTTTTGCCATCGTTTCAACCTCGAGAAAAAAGCCATTTAGCTTCGAGTAATGTGGTTCTGAACAAAGGTAGAGATTCTTTTCCGTCTTTCCAAATCGGGCTGATTATTGCAGGTGAAAGCGAAAAGCAGTAACTTTGCGCCGTCATGAGAGAACGGAGGAGCCAAATATTCGCTATCATTATGCTGGCAGTCTTTCTGCCCGCATGGCTCCAGGCTACGCTGCACAAGCATGCCCCCGTCGACCTTCATGAGACCGAATGCGCCGAGTGCGTCCACCATCTTCCGCATCAGGGACATCTCGCTCCCGGAGGTGGCGAGATGTCCGCCTGTCTCCTGTGTCAGCTCCTGATCCTGCCCATCGTACTCGCTCCGGCAATGTCGGTGCCGTGCTTCAGGCAGGTCAAGACGATGCTCCGGACCATTCTTCGGTCAAGGTTATTATCGTTACACACCCATCAAACCCAATCCCGCGCCCCTCCTGTACTTTCCTTTGCTTAAGCGTATTGTTTAATTGTAAATCAGGAAAGTATGATAGCAGTCATCGTGGCTGCACTTCTCATGCAAACCCCGCAGACAGACACCGTCGAGGTGCTCAGCGAGGCTACTGTCTATGGTGAATCCCGCCGACAGGAGCTGCTGCACACCACGCTGGGGAGCGTGGAAGTGGGCCGTACTTATTTAGAGAATCATTTTTCGGGAACGCTGGCCGGCAGTCTCCGGTCCATTCCCGGCGTCCAGGCGCGGAGCATCGGCTCCGGCCAGTCCAAACCGGCCATCCGCGGCATGGGTTTCAACCGCATTGCCGTGGCGGTGGACGGCATCAAGCACGAGGGACAGCAGTGGGGAGACGACCATGGGCTGGAGATCGACCAATTTTCCATCGACAGAATCGAGGTCATCAAGGGCCCCGGTGCGCTGCTCTATGGCTCCGATGCCATCGGTGGCGTGCTCGCGCTCTACACCAATTATTTGCCCACGGAGCCCTTTGCGGGCTGCGTCCACCTGTTCGGGCGGACCAACAATGAATCGGTCGGGGTATCGGCCCGGCTGGAAGGCCGCCAGCGGCATTTCTACTGGCGCGCGCATTTTACCAGTACGGATTATGCCGATTACATCGTGCCCACGGACCACGTGGAGTACTACTCGTACCAGATTCCGCTTCTGAACGGGCGGCTGCGCAATACGGCCGGACACGAGCGGGACGGATCGCTGACGCTGGGGTATGTGGGTGCCCGTTTCAGGAATGACCTGAAGGCTTCCGTGACCTATGCCAAGAGCGGTTTCTTCGCCAATGCGCACGGCTTGGAAGTCCGTCTGTCGGACATAGACTACGATGCTTCCCGCCGGGACATCGACCTGCCCTGGCAGAGCGTGAGCCACACCACGGTCCAGAACCACAGCCATTTCCATGGCGAAGGGTTTACTCTGGACGCCGATGTGGCCTGGCAGTACAACCATCGGCAGGAGTGTTCGGAGCCTGTTTCCCATGGATACATGCCGAAACCGTCGAACGAGCTGGAGCGCGTCTTCCGCAAGCACACCCTTACGGGGAAACTGGCGGGACGGGTTATCTTTTCGGAGAAAAACCAGCTCCAGACCGGCCTGGACGGGGAGTTTCAGCATAACCGCCGGGACGGCTGGGGTTTCATCATTCCGGACTTCGAGACGCTCTCCACGGGTGTTTTCGCCGTGGACAAGTGGACGGTTTCGGATGTGCTGTGCCTCAATGCCGGCGTGCGGTACGACCATGTGCGTACTTCCATTCACAGCTATCAAGATTGGTATCCAACGGAAGGGGAGTACAAGCTGCGGTCGGCTGATATCCTCCGCCGCTTCAACAGCCTCACCTGGAGCGCGGGACTCTCCTGGACCCCGGGCCGATGGGTGCTCAAGGCCAATGCCGGCAAGAGTTTCCGCGTCCCCATTCCAAAGGAACTGGGAGCCGACGGCGTGAACTACCACATTTTCCGCTACGAGAAGGGAAATGCGGACCTGTCGCCGGAGGAATCCTACCAGCTGGACCTAGGCATCAATTACCTGGGCGAACGCGTGACGCTGCGGCTGGATCCGTTCCTGAACTGGTTCCCCAACTACATCTACCTGAATCCCTCGGCCGATTATTACGAAGGCCTGCAGCGCTATGCCTATACGCAGGCGCAGGTGCTCCGTGCTGGCGCCGAGGCACAGATTGACTGGCACATCTTCCGCTTCCTGGAGGCGGAGGCCAAGGGCGAGTACCTGTTCGCCAGGCAGATGTCTGGGGCAAAGAAAGGCTACGGGCTTCCGTTCTCTCCGCCGTGGGGCGGTGAAGTGTCCCTGAAGTATACTTTCCTTGAAAATGGCTACGTCTCCGTGGGCACGCGTTTTGCGGGCGCTCAGGAAGACATCGTTCCCCCCGAAAAGCCCACGGACGGCTGGTGGACGCTGAATGCGCAGGCCGGCAAGGACTTCCATTTGGGCGGGACTACCCTGAAAGTGGCGCTGCAGGCCGATAACCTGCTGAACCGCCGTTATTACGACCATACCAGTTATTACCGGCTTATCGGAGTCCCGGAGCCGGGCATCGGGGCCTCCCTGATGTTGGGACTCGAGTTTTAAAACATTCAAAGACAATTCAATATGAAAACAAATAACATCATCCGTCTCTTCGCTATCGTCACACTTGTCGCCGCTTTCGCCGCCTGCAGGAAAACCCCTTCCGCCCCCAAGATCACGCTGACCGAAGTCGGCCACGAGAACACCGGAAAGGCCGAGCAGGGCGATGACTTGCACCTGGAAGCCGACATCCTGGCCGAAGGTCTCATCAAGAGCATCTATGTGGAAATCCATCAGGAGAGCGGTTCCTACGAAATCGAGAAGAGTTACACGACCGGCAAGTACATCGGTGTCAAGAACACTGAATTCCACGAGCACATCGACATCCCCGCCGAAGCTCCGCTGGGCGAGTATCACCTCCATTTCACCGTTACGGACAACGAGGGGCAGACCGCCACGGCCGAGGCCCATGTCGAAGTGATCGAGAACGACGGTGTCGATGACGATGAAGAAGAACATCACCATGAAGACTAAGTATATCCTCATTCCGCTGCTGTGCGCACTCAGTGCGTGCAGCAGCACTGATAAAGACACCGCCGTGCCTGAGATCATTCCCGTCGGTGACGCCACGGCCCCGCTCAACTGCCAGGAATATCCTCGCGGCGGCGCCATTTTCTTCGACTATCTGTTCCAGGACGACACGGAACTGGGCGCTTATAACCTCGAGATTCACAACAACTTCGACCATCATACCCACAGTACCGAAGCGGGCGAGTGCAAGCAGGATCCGGTGAAAGAGCCGGTGAATCCCTGGGTCTTGAACAAGGATTATCCCATCCCCGCCGGGAGCACTTCCTTCGAGGCGAAGCAGACCATTCCCGTTCCCGAGGACATCGATCCCGGCGAGTATCATTTTATGATCCGCCTCACCGACCGCAGCGGTTGGCAGCAGCTTAAATCTGTAAGTATCAGAGTATTATAATGCGATTCCATCGGCCCCTTCTCCTTTTCCTGACGGGCATCCTCCTGGCCCTGCCGGTTTCCGCCCAGTCCGGCGGTGAAAGAATCTGGCTGCATACCGATTCCCCTGTCTACAAGGCGGGAGAGCGGATCCATTTCAAGGCATATGTCCTGGACATGGACGAAAAGGCCAGTACGGCAGAAGACCGTTATATCTATGTCGAATTGGGCCGGGAAGACAAGATGCTGGGAAAAAGGGTCAAGGTGATGGAAAGGGAGGGACTGTACGAAGGGACCATGGACATTCCGGAAGAGGCCACGGCCGGAGTCTATTCTTTGCGGGCATATACCCTCCGGATGGGGCAGGCCGGCGTTTTCTCCTACCAGGACATCCAGGTAGGACGGCCGCACTATCTGCAGGCCGAGACCACGGATATGACGTTGTCCGATTCCTTTGAAAGCCTGTCCATTCCGGTAGAGGTCCAATTGGCGTCCCGTCAGGACAGCGCCCTGCTCCGGCTGGACATGTCCGGTCTCCGGGAAGGGGAGTGGGCCGATCTGTCTCTGTCGATATTTACCGGTAATTACGCGCCGCTGCCACCCGCATGGCGCGGATCGATGCAAGGTGCTCATCCGGAAGCCGAGGAGAGCCAAACCCTATCCGGTATGGTGACGACAGTCTTCCGGAGAAGGCCCGTGAAAGATGCTTCGGTGGGGTTGATATCGCCCCAGGCGGGCATTATGGCCACCACCAGCACGGACGATAACGGGACATTTTCTTTCGAAGGGCTGGATTTCCCGGAGGGAACGCAGTACCTGGTCAGGACGGATGAGAAGCATGAACTCAGGATTCAGGAAACCGCTTATCCGGAATTCACGTCTTCCGGATGCCGGTACAACGACGAAGGCTGGGCCGCGCCCCTGTCGGAATGGGCGGAGGACGCGGTCGAACTGGATGCCGCCGCAGTGAGCGCAGCCGCAGTCGTTGACCCGCCCAAAGGCTTTTCCGCCCTGGCCGACTTCTCCTTTGGCCCGCACCAGATCGAGGAAATATCGGCTACCTGCATGCACGAGATTCTCCGGCGCGTCCCCGGCGTGTTCACCCGGGAGGACGTTGTGGACGGGCGCTGGGAAGAGCGGGTATACATCCGGGCCGGCGTATCCATCTATGCCGATGTGCCCGCCGCCATTGCCATCGACGGTTTCATCATGGAAGAAGGCTTTGACCTGGACACCATTATCATGCCGGATGTGGAACGCGTCGATGTCTTCAGGACGGGGCAGTCCGTCATCTGGGGTGCGAAAGGCGGCGGCGGGGTCATCAGTATCACGACCAAGAGGGGAGACTATACCCCGCAGCAGGTTACCGAGTACCAGAACCAGAAGAAGGTACTCCTGCTCGGATACCAGCGTCCGGTGCCATATCGCCCGACGGAACAATCGCTCTATTGGAATCCGGCCGTCCGTTCCAGCATCCTGTCCGTCGCGATCCCGTCGGAAGGAACCGTCAGCGCCTGGCTTTCCGGAATCACGTCCGACGGAAGGATCGTGTCGCAGTTCATTCCCGTGCGGTAGGT
>Ga0265298_10003893_pt1 | contig 19387 bp, 5 predicted proteins | sample AusTroGonzalo_MG_3_FD_193486 | JGI IMG/M metagenome (GOLD analysis project Ga0265298, IMG submission 193486) | Bovine rumen microbial communities from tropical cattle in Woodstock, Queensland, Australia - Gonzalo_01 | ecosystem: Host-associated > Mammals > Digestive system > Stomach > Rumen ... | reverse complement strand
GGTACGTCCTGTCTTAACCTGACGAAGGACTGGGGTAATGATTCTTGGATCACCCTGCCGCAGATTGAGTCGCTGGCGGGTATGCAAGTAACGTTCTACCTGAGCGGTTCTTCTACGCCGACGCAAGCGAATGCTACGATCGGTGTGATGACCAACCCGATGGATATCAATACCTTCATCCCGGTAGGTGAGTGCAAAGTGGCTTCGACCGGTTATACCACCGCATATGCCAACTTCGAAAACTACAACGGTCCGGAAGGTATCATCGCCATTGTTTGGGGTGATGCCAACGGAGGCAAACAGACGATTAACTATATCGATGACCTTACAGTTGATTCGATTTCCAAGTGCTTGCCGCCGGTGAATATGCAATTCAATGCCGAGTCGGATAAAGTAGAGGTTAGCTGGGATAAGTCAATCGCTTCCACATGGGAGTTCGTTTTGGCAGCAAAGCAACTCTCGAAAGCACAGCAAGGCTTGGCGTTCGATTCGATTGGCCGTCTGGAGGGTGTTCTGTTTGCGGATACGCTGGAGTGGACCGATCCGCTCAATAATCCGAAATTCCAGTTCGACAGTCTGACCTATAATACTCCTTATTATATATACGTGCGCACGTTGTGCGGCGAGGAGGTAACATGGTGGATTGAGGGTACGTTCACTACTCCGTGTCCGGATAATTTCCCGATTCCGTTCATTGAGAAATTCGAGTCGTACACGACCGGTGACTATTCGGCTGGTTTCAACTGCTGGCAAGTGGCTGACTACGGTACGGCTACCGGTTATCCGAAGATCTTGAAACCGAGTTCCGGTGCACAGGATGGTAACATGCTTGAGTTGTGGTCCACTTCGACTACGCACCGCAACGTGGCTATACTGCCGGGTCTGGACGCTGACTTGAAGAAAGTTGTGCTTTCCTTCGATGCTCGTTCGTATGGTACGACTACCAAGTCGGTGCTCTACGTAGGTTCGATGGGCGATATCCGCGATTGGACGACCTTCGTAGCGATTGATACGATCTATATGGACGGCGGTAATGAGTTTACCTCTCGTCGCATGGATCTGGCCAACTATACGCTGGCTTATAACAATATCGCCTTCAGCTCCGGTTTGGGTGACAATCTGGAGATGAATAGTGATATCTATATCGATAATATTTCCGTCAAGACGAATACCTGTATCGAGGCTTGGAACGTAGAGGCTACGGATATCCAAACCAACTCGATCAGCATCAAGTGGGACGGTAAGTCCAACAATGATGAGTGGATTGTCAAGGTAATGCAGGATACCAACTTTATCGCTTTGGATACGGTTGTTGGTAAGGCATACCATATAGAGGGTCTGGAGCCTGTAAAGGAATATACCTTCTCTATAATGCCGAACTGCGACACCGTTTGGACGGACGCCAAGTTCCGTACCGCATGTGTCAAGTTGGATCCGACCAAGCCGAACAAGGAAGACTTCGAAAGCATAACCGACGCGACTACCAGTTACAAGGCTACCAGCCAGATCCCGTGCTGGACAGTAGGTAACGGCAATCCGTCTGCTTCGACCTCTTATATTCCGTTCGTTTATAAGAGCACTACGTATTCCAGCTCGGGCACCAACACCTATCGTGCTTATGGTTATTCGACTACCAGCAGCCCGGCATACATCGCTACGCCGGAGATTGATATAGAGCACATGAAGGAGTTGGCAGTTACGTTCAATATCTATGCAAGCACTTCCTATTGGTGGATCTGCGGTGTGATGAGTGACCCGACCGACCTGAGCACCTTCGTTGCGCTTGACTCTGTAAAGGGTACCGGTAAGAGCGAGCAATACACCTATGACCTGAGCGAGTATGCGGACAGCATTCCTGCTACGGCGAAGTATTTCGCATGGCGCGGACGTTACGGTGTAACGGACTACCTCTATCTGGATGATGTATCGATCACGAAGATCACCTGTCCGCTGCCGAAACCGAGTTATTCGGGTCTGACCGCAGAGCAGGTTCGTATCAGCAGTGGTCTGCGTACCGACAATGACTGGATCCTTCTGGCCGTTGATACGGCAGCCTTCAGTGCTGATACCTTGGCATTGCTCAATGTAGACTCGTTGGTACATAACGATAGTCTGTGGCAGGCGCATGTTGTCTTCTACGACACACTCGATACCCGTAACCAACTGGTTACCGGTCTGAAGGAGCAAACCGACTACTACGTAGCAGTAGCTACCGTTTGTGAGGAAGGCATCTCACAGTGGTCCATCATCTCCTTCAAGACTCCGTGTCTGGCTGTGACGCCGGAAGCGCTGGGTACCATTACCTTCTCGACGGATGAGGGTTATGTAACCGGTTCGGGTAAACAGCTGCCTTGCTGGACTACCGGAAACAAGAGCAATTATTCCGCATCGTATGTTCCGTATATTGGAACTACTTCGTCTTATATGCATAACGGCAACAACTACTTGTATATCTATTCGTATGTTCCGTCTTCCGCAACAGGTACCAATTATGACGGTGCCTATGCGATCATGCCGGAATTGAACGTAGAGGATATCAGCAAGTATCAGGTGAACTTCTGGGCGCGTACTACATCGAGTACAGGTGCTAATTACATCGACAACCTGATTGTCGGAATCGTTACCGACCCATCAGACCTCAACACCTTCGTGGTAGTGGATACGGTTAAGATGAGTCATACCGCATATGAGCCGTTCACTGTATCGATTGAAGAGTATCAGGGTGACTACCTTGGCAACAAGGGTAAATACATCATGTTCATGACCGAGACCGGTTCTACGCCCGGTACACTGAAATATGGCTACGCTTATCTGTCTGAGATCTCGGTAGAGAAGATCCCAACCTGCCGTCCTGTAACGGAATTCACGGTGGACAGCATCGCTGAGGATGCAGCAGTAATCAGCTGGAAACAGTACAGCGACAGCTATCGTATGATGATGGCCGATAAGGAAGTTGCTGAAGATAAGAAAGCTACCTATGAGTGGCTGTTGGATACCGTAGTAACTAAGACGGATTCCGTACTGATTACCGGTTTGAATCCTGCTTCGCAGTACTATGTATATGCGCAGGCTCTCTGTGAGGGTGGCGACAGCAGTGCTATCTCCATGGCATATGCAAGCATCCTGACTGACTGTCCGGTTGTGAATGGTTATCCTGTTCCGTACTACAACGACTTTGAGAATGGTCCTTCCGGTTCGGGTAAGAAACCGCTCTGCTGGGATGGTGTATATCTGACAATGGATACAGTAGGTACAACGCAAACTTATCCGTATGTATATACTACTGCTTCGTACGCAGCATCCAAACCGAATAGCTTGTACATGTATTCGTATGGATATTGGAATAATACCAGCAAAGCATATACTTCCAATACGAAGGCTATAGCCGTTGCTCCGAAAATAGCCGGTGATCTGAATGAGTATATGGTTAGCTTCTATGCGCGTAAGGGTGGTACTACCGCTTCGTACTGTAACATGCTGCGCGTAGGTTACGTTACCGATGCTACACAGCATGGTATGGATTCGACCTTCGTTGAGATTACAAAGGTGGAAGTGACTACTGCTACACAGCAACCGTATCAAATTATTATTTCCGACTATGTAAATAATATCCCTGCGGGCGCACGTATTGCATTGAAGGCCGACTGGTCGGCTTCTGTAACAGCAGAACCGACAGCCAATACGACGTTCTATGGTACGATGTATATCGATAACTTCAAGATCGGTATGCCGCCGAGTTGCTTCGCTCCGACGCTTGAAACGGGCAACACCTCGCTCAATACCGCCGATGTGAACATCACTCCGGCGAAGGAATGGAACGACAAGTGGCAGATTGCCGTAGTTCCTGATTCCGTTTATTCGAAGGCAGGCTTTGACGCTGCTACCTATCTGGCAGGCAACGATGTACGTATCGTAACCGCCGATTCGACCCTCTGTGTCGTTGATAATCTGGATCATAGTACGTTGTACTGGTTCTACGGTCGCACCGTTTGTGGCGGTGAGGACGGCAACAGTGCTTGGACCGATCTCGCTGTTTCGGCACGTACGAAGTACTACTTCAAAGATAGCTACTACTTCGGATTCGGAAAAGAGGAAGGTTGGGAGTTCTGTCAGGGATCTACCTCTACTACCTACTGGGTTAACCCGGCAATAGATTATGGTTATGAAGGTGGTTCGGCAACAACCAGCTACACTTCCTACTATCCGTACTGTATGGGTAATACGACCAGTTCTATTTACGCATACGGTCCGAGAGAAGCCTCTGATCCGAAAAATGGTGTTCTCCGTTGGCAGGCAACTTCCACTTATTGGGGTGGTTATGCTATCTTCCCGGGTGTAGCTGAGGCGCACGATCGTTCGTTCGAGTTTAAGGTACGTTGCGGTTATGGTAGTTACAACTCCACGAAGGATACTATCGGTATCAGTACGAACTATGCATGCGACATAGAAATCGGAACGATTGACAAGAATAAAGGCTTTGAGACCTATCAGTTAATTACTACCATCAACCTTCCGGTAATACCGAAGGTAAAAGGTGGATTGACAGAAGCAAATGACTGGTTCTGGACTCAACTCTCTTTGGATCTTGACTCTGCTACGGTAGCGAACAAGCAGATGGTTCTCCGTATGCCGAAACCGGTAGATTCCAGCACGAGATACATTCACTTCGATGATGTAACGTTGGGTGCACCGAAGGGTTACGGTCTGGTATCTATCCAAAAGGTACAGGCGGATGCTACTTCTGCAACCGTTACCTGGGATAATCTTGGTGGCCCGTGGAATCTGTATATCCTGAAAGCGAATGGTGATACATTGGCTCGTTACGAGAACCTCACCGCTACTTCGCAATTGGTAGAAGGTCTGACTCCGAAGTCGCAATACAAGGCGGTTCTGGTAGCATCTCAAGCACCGGCAGAAACCAAGTTTAAGACTTCTTCTACCAAGGAGTTCCGTACGCCGTGTATGCCGGTTGAGCCGGAGGCAAACGGTGGATTCTTCTGGAACTTCGATGATCCGGCTGAGACCGAGCCGAACGATATTCTAGCTGGTGCTGCAGCTGATACGGCATACTTGAAGCCGACTTGCTTCACCACCGCTACGAACTATAGCGGCTCGTACAGCAATGGTTATCAATGGCTGTGGCAATCGAAGGGTCACGACTACTATTCGACGCTGGGTAACCCGAGCGATACCTATAACCACCGTGAGATCGGTTATGGTGACAGCTACGGTTCGCTGCGTGTTTACACGACGAGCACCTATGTATCGGAAACTGTCAAGACGTGGATCGCTTTGCCGGAACTCAAGTGTGACTTCGATACGATGATGATCGAGTTCTGGGGACGCTGCTTGGCTAACCAGGATGAGACGGCTGCGACGAACGCCGGTAAGATTATCTCTACCACCTATCTCGGTCAGTGTCGTTCGTTGGTTGTAGGAACATTGGCTGATCCGACTGACTTCTCGACACTCGAGGTAATCGATACCGTTACTTACACCTATACCTCAGCTCAGCTGACTACTTCGACCTTGGTAAGCAGCGACCCGACGGGTAACCGCTACTGGCAGAAGTTCCAGTTGCCGTTGTCTGAAGCAAAGGGTAAGTATATCGTGCTCTTCCAGCCGGCTTACGGTCTGTTCTTCGTGGATAACCTGGCTATTAAGCCTGTTGGTGACAACCTCTTCGCTCCTTCGGGGGCAAGCACCTCGGATGTAACGGCTACCTCCGCTACCTTCTCTTGGATTGCTAAGCACCCGTCTATCCAGACTGTTGTGGTTGTATTGGCTCAGGACGGTGCAACGGAGGTTATGCGTGATACCATTCCGGGTACACAGATGACCTACACCGCAGAGAACCTCAAACCGGCTACGGCATACCAGTGGAATGTATATCAGACCAACGGTAGTGTCAACACCATGGCTACAGGTAATCAGGCATTCTACACCGAGTGTGTGGCTGTAGGTCCGGATTACAAGACCGGCTTCGAGCTGGCTGACGGTTGGAAGATTCTTCCGGCTCAGAGCTCGGATACCTACAAGCAGACCCTCTGCTGGACGTATGAGAATGCACTGACCGCTGCGGTTAGCACCAATATCTACAACCAGGCAAGCACTACTACTGCCGGTTATGGTCACAATGGCGCGTATGGATTGAGAATGTATGCTACTTCTACGATTCAGCCGTACGCAGTTATGCCGGCTATCCAGGATATCGCTGCATTCGATACCCTGCAAGTCAACTTCTGGATGCGTCCGGGTTATCACAACCCGTCCACTGGTAAGATATCGAGCCAGTACACCACCGGTAGCTCTGCTTCCACGAAGGAATACTACTACTCGCGTTCGATTGTGGTAGGTACGATGACCGACCCGATGGATGCTTCGACCTTCGTGCCTATTGATACCGTTAACTACAATGGTGTACTCACTACCTCCGATGTAGCCAACGAGGCGAACGACTACCTCTTCCAACCGAAGAAGGTGGCGCTTACCGGTGCACAAGGCAAGTACGTGGCATTCTTCACCACGCTTCAAATGAAGGGTCTGGAGAATAAGTCTTCGTACGAGTACATGTGGTTGGATGATATTTCGTTCTCGGCTATCCAGCACTGCGAGACTCCGGAAGAGCTGAAATCTTCGGAGATCAGCGCAACCACGGCAACCCTCAGTTGGGAGGCTATGGAAGGTGCTGAGAGCTATATCCTCCAGGTATCGACCGACTATACATATGCTGAGGATTCGGCATTCGTATTCAACGATACCGTTTATACCAATTCGCAGGTTGTAACGGGTCTGGAAGCTTACTCTGAATATGTATGGCGCGTACGCACGATTTGCGGTAGCGATCTTGGCGAGAGCGAGTTCTCGCAGAACGCTTGGTTCGTTACGGCACGCAAACCGTTCTACATAGAGACCTTCGGTGCTGCGAACCTGGATGCAGATTGGAGCTTTGCTACCAACCCGGCTGTCCTCGTTATCGACAGTGCGGATGTAGAACTCTCAGGCTCCAACAGTACTTCGTACGGCTGGCGTCGTGTAACGACGAATGCCGGTATTGATGGTGCGCACTACGCTGCCGTCTTCTACTCCAGCTCGTCTGCTACGACGTACGACTACGACTACTACTGGATGATTTCGCCGATAATCAGTCTGGCAGAAGCAGCCGATGCTCACCTGACCTTCGATATCGCATTGACCGCTTGCTCGGCAGTATCTACTCCGGGTGCTACTGCGGCTACCGATGCGAACATGAAGGATGACTTCACCTTCTTGGTAATTCTCTCCGAGGATGGCGGTAAGACCTGGAAGAAGGAGAATATCCTGGGTATATGGAACAACAAGTTGCCTGCTGGTCAGCAGTTGCGCGATATTCCGTTCAAACCGGCTAACCTCCGTTTCGACCTGGCTAAGTACGCCGGCAAGAACGTCCGTATCGCGTTCTATCGTGAAGCAGATACGTATATGTCTTCGCCGTACGCTTGCGCTGTTCACCTGGATAACATCCGTATCAACTACTACGGTGTAGCCGAGGATAACGCACAGGCTTGTCAGTATGAGGATATCAATAAGCTCGGCTTCTATATCGACGGTGACGTCGCAGAGGCGGGCGACAAGACCCTCAGACGTATCGAGAAAGCGTATGACTTCGATGCCAATACGAAGGGCGACCGCGATAGTCTCTTCCTGCTCAACGTATCGTACATCGGCGTAACCGAGACCATCCTCAACGACACCATCTGCGAGGGTGACACCTACACCGACATCAACTTCCATGGCAAAGAGCGCACGGGTACCTACCGTCGTAAGTTGCAGTCTGTTGAGGCTTGCGATAGTTTGGTAACGCTCAACCTCTTCGTTACTCCGCGTGCTTATGCCGAGGATGAATTGGTAAGCGTATGTCCGGGCGAGAGCTACTTGTGGAATGGTGTGGTTTACGACCGTGCCGGTCTCTATCGCGATACCACCGTTTCGGCGGCAGGTTGTGATAGTATCAACACTCTCGTACTCAGCTACTATGATCCGGAAGACTCCGTTTATGACGCTGTCCGCGTGAATATGGATTCGCTGCCGTACACCTATTCGAGCGAGCAGTATCCGTATGTAGCCGGTCAGGCGCCGATCGTGATCGCTAAGGGCACGGCTGCAGGTGTTTACACCGAGAAGGCACAGGTTCAGGGCGAGCATTGTACAGCTCTCCTCATCCTCGAAGTCACTGTTTATGACCCGCATGAGGGCATCATGAATATCGACGACGAGAATGCCGGTGCACAGAAGATCATCTACAATGGCGACATGTACATCAAGACCAACAACGCTTGGTACAACGCCGCCGGTCAGAAGGTCAACGACCCGCGAAAATAACCGAGAAAATACGTTCTGATCGATCAGAATAATGCACAGTTGGGGCTGCCGTCTGGCAGCCCTTTCTGTTTGTCTTTTCGCGCGAAAATGTTAAGAAAGCCTTACAAAAAGAAAAAAAAATGACGAAAAAGAAGCAAATATTTGCATAAATGGGATTTTTTTTGTAATTTTGCCGCCCAATTTCGTGTGTTTTATAACAAAGCGAATTGAAAAGGTATATAGTCATATGGTTTGTATTGCTCCTGAGCGCAGGCGTGGGAGCACATACGCGACTGGCTCCCGAGAGCCGTAGCTTCATTTCGCTCCATGGCGATCTGGGCTACTCGGCGCTGCTCAATACCATCAAGGGCCAGCAGCCATCCAGCGGTATGGATCTCAATATCGGCGTGGATTACCGTCTCTATTACAACCGCTTCGTTTTCTCGGCGGGCGTGGAGGGTATGTATGCATTCTATGCCAATAAGATGGACAAGCTCAACGAGGCTATGCCGATGCGCGACACCGAGGGCCAGCAGTTCAATATGCACGTGCTGGTCAATAAATCCCGCGATATGTCCCAAATGGCGAACGTCAATATTCCCGTCCTGTTCGGTATGGAGTTGGAGCGCTTCTATTTCATGATAGGCCCCAAGCTCTCCCTCAACCTGTTCGGCAATACCTATTCCAAGGCGGAGATTACCACCTTCGGCGAATACGAGCGCTACTATGCGGACTTTTACAATATGCCCAACCATCAGTTCGACTCGCGGCAGAAAATGAGCAGCGAGACGATGAAGCTCCATTGGAATTTCAATGTGATGGCGCATGTCGAAGTGGGCGCCCGTGTCGGCCATGTGACCCGCTTCTCCGGCTATCTCAATAATCCGGACAAGATACGCATGTATGTCGCCTTTTACGCCGATTGCGGCGTGCTGGACGTACATGAGAGGGGCAAGGGCAGTCCGATGTTCGGCTATCGCGAGACGAGTGAGGGTGTGCAGTTCTATATCCAGCCGCTCATGAAAAGCGACAAGGCGGACGCCGCCGTATTCAATACCCTGAGCATGGGCGTCAAGTTCACCGTGGCGTTCGAGATGCCCAAGAAAGGCAAGTCCTACCATTATGACTACCAGCAGGTAGAGAGAGGTTATATCAAACGAGGAGGAAACCAATCCATCCAATAAAGACTATGAAGCGAATCATCTATATATTGCTATTGGCAATGGGCGTGGCTACTGTAGCGCCTGTAGTTTCTATAACCGACAGCTCCGTAGCGGCTGTCTATGCGGCGGACGCCAAGGCGAAAGCCAAAGCGCAGAAAGAGAAGGAGAAAGCGAAGAAGCAGAAGGAGCGCGAGAAAGCCAAAGCCAAGGCCGCCAAAGAGAAAGAAAAGGCGAAAAAAGCCAAGGACCAGGCCAAGGCGAAAGCCCAGAAGCAGAAAGCCAAGGAGCAGGCGAAAGCCAAAGCCGCCAAATCGGACGGCAAGGCGTCCGCCAAACCCGCTACCGCCAAGAAGCAGGATGCCAACCTGACGGCAGCCGAGGAGAAAGCGCAGTACATGGCGCAGGTGGAGGCGATCGACAAAGCCAACGCCAGAGCTATCGCCTACAACGAGCGTGATATTGCGCACCGTCTCGGATTCTGGGCGATGGGCGGATACAGCAATCTGTTCACCTCCAAGATCCAGTACGAGCCGGCGGTGCTTGATGCAGCAGGCAAGATTCAGACCAATGAGATCGGTTTCAAGCATACGGACAAAGGATTTATCGGCGGCGGTTTCGGTGTCGGCTATCAGTTGCGCTACAAGCGCATGATTATGACCACCGGTCTGGAGCTCGCTTTCTATAACTCTGTCATGGAGCTTTACGGCGCGGAGGAAGGAAATATCTACCGTACCTACGCCATGGAGCCGTACGCCGGAACGATGCGCTATAACTACACTTTCTCCGATATTCAGGAGAAGATCATCGGCGGTTTCGCCCAGGTGCCCATCCTCTTCGGTATGGAAGTCCATGCGCGCGTGCCCTTCTTCTGGCAGGCGGGTCTCAAGGTCGGTATGGGCGTCACTTCCGGCTCGAAGATAACCGGCTACACTACCACCACCATTGACGACAAGGAGCTCGTCAACGGCATGGAGAATATGTATTCGCACAGTCTGGTGAACGAGGAGGAGCTCAGCGGCCCCAACAACAAGGTGCAGTTCGGCCTGAATATGGCGGCAAGCGCCGAGTTCGGCTTCTATTTCGACCCGATGGTCCGTATGCCGGCGAAGTTCCGTTTCTCCGTCTTTGCGGATTACGGATTCCTCAATGCCCTGAGTTTCAAGGCGGCGAAATCCGACATGCCTGCGGCGCAGATGGATCTGCCGATGCAGTTGTTAGGCAATGATAACCCTCTGGACTTCCCCGTCAATGCCTCCTATGCCACTTCGGCGGCGGAGAAAGCGGTGGTCAATCCCTTCCTCGTGGGCGTCAAACTCGCCGTATGGTTCGATCTGCCGCGTCATGAGAAATCCACCATGGATTATCCGAAGAAGCCGACCCCGCGTATGGGCGTCTATATGTATGACGAGGCTTCGACCAATGCCCTTGGCGGTGTAGCGGTTGAGATCACCAATGTGGAGACCGGCAAGCGCCTGCAGAAGAATACCAACCGCCAGGGTCTGCTCCAGGGCCGTTTTGCGTCCGGACAGTACCGCGTATCGGCTACAAAGAACGGCTATTTCCCCTCGGATACGGTCGTTTGCACGGTGGAGGACTTCAGTTTCGATACCCTCCGTCTGCCGCTCGAGCGCATCCCTGCCCCCATCGTCTATACGCTGTGCATGAATGTGTATGACGCCGAGACGAAAGAGCCGATCGAGGCGGTGGCGCGTATGACCGCCCTCAACGATTCCATCGTACTCTACGAGGCGCAGTCGGCGGATGACGGTTTCATCGAGACGCCGCTCACCGAAGGCACCTACATCGCCCACCTGAGCGCCGTCGGCTATATGTCCAAGGACGAGACCATCCGCTTCGTGCGCGATACCGTCGATCTCTACCTGCAGCATATCAAGGAGGGTATAAAAGTGAAGATAGAGCGTCTCTATTTTGCTACTAACAAGACCTATATCCTGCCGCAGTCCGAGCAGGCAATGTCCGACCTCGCCCAGTTCTTGCTGGATAACCCGAGCGTCTCCATCCGCATCACCGGTCACACCGACGCGGTCGGTACCGACGAGGCGAACCAGATCCTCTCCGAGGGTCGTGCCAACGCCGTACGTGCGGATCTGATCAAGCGTGGCGTAGCCAAGGATCGCATCGAGGCGGAAGGCAAGGGCGAGAAAGAGCCGGTTGCTCCGAACGATACCGAGGAAGGTCGTGCTAAGAACCGCCGCGTAGAGTTCATCATCACCGCCACCGACGGAGAAGACATACAGCAGATTTTCTAAATTTGAAATCATAAATTTGAAATCCTAAATATGAGGAAACTCATCCTCTTACATATAGCCCTTCTGGTTAGCGTCCTTGCCTGGACGCAGGCGACCGGCATCCCCTATTCCTGCAGTTTTGAGGAGAAGGAGGATCTGTCCGCTTGGGTGATGAATTATCATACCTCCTCCGCTACCGACCAGTGGATCATAGGCTCCGCCGTGCATAACGACGGACGGCGCAGTATGTATGTCTCCAAGGACGGTGCTACTCCCGGCTACGGCAATAATCCGAATATTGTGGTGTCCTATCTGCGCTTCAAGTTCCCCACCGAGTCCAAGCAGAAAAACTATGCCCTCAGTTTCGACTGGAAAGGTATAGGCAATCCGGAGACCTCGCGTCTGTACGTCATCGTGTGTCCCGAGGAGCTGGCGTTGAATACCCCTACCTCGGATTACTATCTGGACAAGATCGTATCATCGACCTCCGGTACGCTGTCCAGTGCGTCGTTGAATATATGCCAGCAGTTGGGCGAATCGAGGAGTCCTTACCTGTGTGGAAGCGAGCAGTGGCAGAACGTCACTCTGTCGAATGAGATCAGGGTGTCTTCTACTTTCTCGCAGGAGCCGTTCGTCATCGTCTTCGTATGGGTGAATAACAATCGGGACGAATCGGTCAAGCAGTCCGGTATCTGTATAGACAATGTCCAGATCTGTTCGGCTACCATCAAGAAGCCGACCAATATGGCCGTAGAGTCCGTCTGTGAGGACTCGGCAATGCTGGTCAGCTGGGAGTGCAGCGGCGTCAGCACCGAGTTCGAGGTGCAGTACCGCAAGACGGGTACCCTCTCATGGCGGCGTGCCGACGGACTGAGTGACGGCGTGGACGGCTTCACTCATTCCGGTACGAAGTACTCCTACATGCTCCAGCGCATAGGCGAGGGCACGTACGACGTGCGCGTATGTAATAAATATATCAGTAAGGATACTACTTATGTATCTAGTTGGACATACAAGAACCAGCATCTGGTCTATTGTCCGGAGAACCACTGTGTGAATTATATCGATCTTCACGGACCGAATGTGCTTTGTAACTACGGTTATCGTGAAGGTACTTCCGGCCATCAGGGAGAAACGCCGTACTCCTATATCGGATGTATTGATTACGGTCCGGATGCCAAGGAGAGCCGTCATACTATCCATGTGGATCCGACGGAGACCGACCCACGTACCGATGACGGCCTGTTTACGGTGCCCAAGGGGGCGCTGGCTTCGGTGCGTCTGGGTAACTGGAATGCCAGCTACGAGGCGGAAGCCATAACCTATACCATCAATGTCGATGCGGAGAACCAGGGTATTCTGATTGTCCATTATGCGATTGTATTGCAGAAACCGGGCGAGGGTTGTGGCGATCCGGAGTTCAAAATGGAGATTTTCGATGAAAACGGCGAGACTCTGGAAAATCTCTGCGGTGTGCCTGATTTTACCTATTCCAAGGCGGCGGAAGATGCTAGTTGGAACAGAACGAAGGCGGAAGACGTGGTATGGAAAGATTGGACGGCTGTCGGCGTGAACCTGCAGCCGTATGGAGGCCAGACGATCAAGGTGCGCTTCACCTCCGTTGACTGCGGTGCCGGTGGTCACTACGGATACGGTTATTTCACGCTCGATTGTGCTTCGGCACGTCTGGAAACGGAGAACTGCGGTAATGATGCCAAGATTGAGTGTTATGCCCCGGAGGGATTTGCCTATACCTGGTTCAACGAAGCCGGCGACATCGTGGGAAGGGACCGTGAACTGGTAGTCGATCCGGGACGTCAGGAATATACCTGCCGCGTCAGCTTCATTGAGGATCCGAACTGCTATTTTGAGGTCAAGACTCTGTCCGCGCCGCGTTTCCCGGTAGCTGATTTTACGTACGAACGCCTGTACGGCGTGCTCGGTGACGGTACGCCCGATCCCTGTTCCAGCCGTCTCAAGTTCCGTAACCGCTCGCACATCATGACCAAGTACGACGGCGACGAGCAGCATACCAGCGAGCCCACCGATGACTGCCACTGGTGGTTCACGCGGCTGTCCGACGGGACCACCACCGAGTCCTACAACTGGAATCCGGTCTATCTCTGTCCGCCGGAAGGCGATTCGATTGTGGTGCTACTTAAGTCCTATATCGGTATCGACAACGCCTGCGATACGATGTACAAGGATACCATCGTGGTACCCGACATTATGCCGAAGAGCACGGTGGTTCATAAGGTCACTTGCCCGGAGACACCGGTCTATTTCGGTGGCGATTGGTTTAACAAGGATACCGTTTTTGTGGGCATTTATCCGAACTTTGCCGGCTGTGACTCCACCTCGACGCTCTATCTGGACGTCTATCCCGAGGTGCCGGATACTTATCGCCACGACTCTATCTGCTCCGACGGATACGTCGTCATTAACGGCGTTAAGTACAACCAGCCGATGGAGAACCAGCTCATCATGCTCAAGACTGCGCACGGCTGTGACAGCGCGCTGATTATGTCGCTCACCGTCAACGAGCGTATAGACGCTACGGTGGACGAAGTACCCTTCGTTTGCGCCGATGACGAGCAGATGTACCTCACCTTCACTATCGCCGCCGGCGTATATGACAGTCTGGTCATCACCTTCTCTACGAAGGAACTGCGCGACACCGTCATCTATGACCCCGTCACCGTCGTGGAGATCCCTTATCCGGAGAATATCACCCCGGGACACTATACCGCTACCTTTGCGTTCCATCAGTTCTGCTGCGGTATTTACAAGGAGAAACGCGACATCGAGCTACGCTACCGCGCCTCGATCGTTGAGCAGAAATGGAACGATGTGCTGACGCTGCTGGCGCCCGCATACAACGGAGGCTTCTCGTTCAGGTCCTTCCAGTGGTACAAGAATGGAGAGCCTATACCCGGCGAGACGCAGGCCTACCTGTATCAGGACCTCGATTTCAATGCCGTCTATTACGTCGAACTCACTCGCAACGACGGCGTGACGGTCAGCTCCTGCCCGATGCAGCCTGTCTATCACGAGCAGCAGAGCGACTATCCGACGGTGGTCAAGGCGGCAAGACGGATCCCGATGTACATGGAGCAACCGGCTACCGTATGGTACTATACGATGTCCGGCCAGCTGTACGGTACTTGCTCCCTGGAGCAGGGCTACACCTCGCTCGCAACGCCCGACCTGCCGGGTATCTATGTCCTCAAATCGGTTAACGCCCGGGGCGAAACACAAGCCCAGGTAATGATAGTTGAATAATAAAACGCGAACACTATGAATAGGAAAAGATGGATTCAGACAACCCTTTTGGCGGCACTGCTCATGGCAGCGCCCGTTCGGGCTATACAGAATTACTCCTGTGACTTCGAGACGGCGGAGTCCCGCGCACGCTGGACGATGAACCCTACCGCCAATCCGAATATCTTCGAGAGCCTGACCAACAGATGGTATATTGGAGCACCGGGTAACAACGACAAGAACGGCGCCTACGGTCTCTATATATCCGATGATAACGGTCTCAACGCCCATTATACCAATAACGGGTGTTGGAACTTCGCATATGACACCATCGCGCTCGACAAGCTTACCAGCGGCGATTATACGCTCAGTTTCGACTACTGCGCTATGGGTAACATGGCGAGCAATTTCGACGGTATATACGTATTGTGGATTCCGATGATTGACCCCGACACCGGCGATTCCGTCAAGGTGTATTCCATCGCTACCTCGAGCGGTATTCCGCCTGCATATGAGAACTACCTCATCACTCTGCAGCCAAAGGCGCTCATTGACTATGTCAACGGAACGATGACCTGGAAGCAGTGCGTAGCGACCGTTCCCAATAAGAAATGTGACGGTACCTTGCACTATCTCGCGTTCGTATGGGCGAACACCGGCAACCAAGCGCAGCAGCCCGGCGCGATGATTGACAATATCCTCGTGCTCGACACCCGCCCCTGCGATGCACCCTCCAATCTCAAGCTGGATATCAGCGGTACGACATCCACCCTTTCCTGGACCGGCACAACGGCCTCCTATGAGGTGACTGCCTATTCCTACGAGACGGGCGAATGGTACGGTCCCAAGATCGTGAACGGCAAATCGACCTCCTTCTCCGGACTGCCCATCGGACAGACGGATTTCATCGTGCGCGCCCAGTGCGCCGAGGACCTCTATAGCCTCAAGACCTCCATCTCAAAGCTCGTCTATTACCCGGACCAGATGTGTGTCGATTATCTCAACCTCGATCTGGCGAAATGCTATATCAACAAGAATAGTCCGAGCAGTACTATCACCTTCAACGATTTCCAGCAGGTGAGTCCGATGGATCAGGGCCCGTCGCAGATAGACAGCCGGCATACCATTCACTTTGACAAGTCTGAGAAAGAGCCGCGTACCGGCGGTATGGCTTATACCATCCCCGAGGGCGAACTGGCGTCCGTGCGTCTCGGTAACTGGAAGAATGGCAACGAAGCCGAGCGTATCGAGTTCTCCTTTGAGGTCGATACCATCGAATATCCCGTTCTGCTGCTCAAGTATCTGCCTATTTTGGAGGCACCGGGGCATGGCGACAAGGATAATCCGCGTTTCAAACTCGATATCCTCATCGGCGGTAAGTCCATCGGCGAGTGCGGACAGGCGGACTTCAACTGTAACGATGTCTATAAGTCCGGTTCGCTCCTCCCCGGAGCGGAAAAGCAGGGCTGGCATTTAACGCCCAAGGATATCTCCCAGACCTCGGCGGACGTCGTATGGAAAGAGTGGACCACCGTCGGCGTCAACCTCAAGAAACCCGAGTATCAGGGCAAGAAACTGACCGTCCGCCTCACCACCCATGACTGTACGGCGGGAGCCCACTGCGGTTATGCCTATTTCACCCTCAGCTGCTCCGACGGCAAGCTCAAAGGCATGAAGTGCGGCGAGATCAACCCCGTCTTTGAGGCACCGGACGGATTCGTCTATCGCTGGGCGTACGCCTACAACGAGCGTTTCCGCGAACCCGACGGCAAGATGCCGGAGCAGTATGTGCTCGGCCATGACCAGACCTATGAGGCAGGTCTCAAGGATGACAGTATCTATGTGGTCGATTGTATGTTCGTCCAGGATAGTACCTGTTTCTTCTCCCTCTATGCCTCCACCTTGGCGACCAACCCGATTGCCGAGATGAACGATCCTAAGATCATCAAAAACTGCAGCGAGGATATCTATCGCGTCCAGTTCGACGCTTCGCCCTCTTGGGTGCAGGAGATAGACCACGTGAAAGACGATACTATAGTCAGCCGTATCCATCATATTGACCACTACGAGTGGAATGTGGAGGGACTGACAGGAGGATGGTCGGATGAGGTGCAGCCGATCTTCGATTTCCCGCGTACCGGCGGCGACTACCTCGTCACCCTCCGTACCACCTGCGGTATCTGCGATTCGACTATCTATTATCAGCTTCATCTGGACAGCCTCGGCCCGACCTATGAGACTCGGGTCATCACGCTCTGCGATGATGCGCGCAAGGCCGGTTTTGTCTGGGAGGAGAAGCCCGATACGCTCTATTATGACTACAGTCTCGACTCCGTGATCCTCTTCAGCGAGACCACGTCCTGTGACAGCGTCATCTATCTGGAGCTCGTCGAGCCCGAGCGCGTCTTTGTGGATACGCTCGTCTTGCCCGAGAGTCTGCCCTTCAACTATCGCGGACGCTCGTATGACCATACGATGATAGATACCATTCCTATCTCCGATACGGACTGCGACACTACCTGGGTGCTCAATTTCGAGGTCTATGAGTCGCTGCTGGCGCATATGCCGGATAGCGCATATATCCTCTGCGAGGACGGTACGCCCGCTTTCGATATCATCTATGAGATCACTCGCGGACGCAGCCTGCGCTATAGTTACTCCTTCGACAATCCGGAGTTGCCGGAGATCAAGCCTGTCACAGCCATGCAGAAGAAAGGCAGTTACATCCTGCCTGTCGCGCTCTCCGAAATGCCGTACCCCAATGTCTATAAGGGTAAACTGCTGCTCGAGGACTCGCTGCCTAAGTTCAACGTGACGATACCGTTCACGCTCACCATCCAGTACGCCTCGTCCGTTATAGCTCAGCGTTGGAATGACGTGCTCGCCATCCGCAATGCCGATTATAACGGCGGTTATACCTTCGATGCCGTACAATGGTACATGGACGGCCGGCCGATTGAGGGCGCTACCTCCTTCAATTACTATGTAGGAGAAGGCAAAACCCTCTATTTTACCGGCGAGCAGTACTCCGCTTTGCTCACCCGTAGCGACGGTGTCAAGCTCTTCACCTGTGAGTTCGTGCCGACCGAATTGACCAATGTGCCCGATATGCCGTCGCTCGTACCGCTCGGATCGCCTATCCCCGTGCAGGGCAAGGGTAAGGCCTGCTGGTACGATATGTTAGGCCGGCCGCATCAGAGCGAAGCCTATGACAACTCGGATATCACCGCGCCGTCCGTAGCCGGTTACTACCTGCTCGAACTCCGCTCCGAATCCGCCCGCTCCATCCATTCCATGATGGTTCGATAAAACTGAACGTACTTTTAGGCTTATTAAGTGCTGGTTTTATGCAGGTTTTCTGCTATTACCAAAATAAAATAGGATGTGTCCCGCTGGATACATCCTATTTTTAAAATCTTAAATATGAAATCTTAAATCTTCAATTCCTCCTTGCATTCTTCTAACAGCGCCGTAGCCTCTGCCGCCCGCCGCTTGTATTCGTCCATGCCGATGGCTTCCGCCTGTTCCAACTGCACGATAATCTCTTCCGCTTTCTTTATTTTCTCATCGTATGTCATAATTGTGAATTGTGCATTGTGAATTGTGCATTGTCTTACTTCCCTTTTCCCTTTAGAATCACCCCTGCGGTAAAGAATAATATCTTCATATCCAGCAGCAAACTCATGTTCTCCACATAGACAATATCCGCATGGAGCCGCTCAATCATCTTCTCCATCGTGTCGGTATAGCCTACGCGGATGGGACCCCAGCTCGTCAGACCCGGACGTACTTTGTACAGCAGACAGTAGTACGGCGCCTCCGCCATGATCTGCTCGATGAAATACGGCCGTTCGGGACGCGGACCGACAATCGACATGTCACCGCGTAAGATATTCCATAGTTGCGGCAGTTCGTCCAGACGGTACTTGCGCAACCATCGTCCGATAGGCGTGATGCGCGGGTCGTTGTCCAGCGTCAGATGGGGCACGCCGTCCGCCTCCGCATGGTCAATCATCGTGCGGAACTTGTAGATATAGAACGGAATACCGTATAGTCCGACGCGTTGCTGACGGTAGATAACCGGACCTTTGGAGGACAACTTGACCTGCAGCGCAATCGCCGCTAACAGCGGAGACAGCACGATAAGACCGATAGCCGAAGCGGCGATGTCGAACGCACGTTTGATACACAGTTCCGCATCGCTCATATGCTGCTCGGTAATCCGCACTAACGACGGACGGTCAATCAGGCCGATACGCGCCGCACCGGTCAGCATGTCATACACGCGCGGAATCATACTTATTTCGCAGGAGAGTGGGTACAGGCGCGCGATGAGTTCGTATAACTGCCGGTCGGTATATCCCTCCTTCAGAT
>Ga0265298_10003892_pt1 | contig 19387 bp, 15 predicted proteins | sample AusTroGonzalo_MG_3_FD_193486 | JGI IMG/M metagenome (GOLD analysis project Ga0265298, IMG submission 193486) | Bovine rumen microbial communities from tropical cattle in Woodstock, Queensland, Australia - Gonzalo_01 | ecosystem: Host-associated > Mammals > Digestive system > Stomach > Rumen ... | reverse complement strand
TACAATCAAATAACATAAATGGCGGAGGGGGTGGGATTCGAACCCACGAACCGAATACTCGGTTAACAGTTTTCAAGACTGCCGCGTTCAACCGCTCTGCCACCCCTCCACATGAGAATTCATTTCATAGTTTTACAACGATTATAGGAATTCACTGCGGCTGAACTTTATTGCAATTACAATTATATACATTTCGGATTGATTTTCAAGTCTGATATGATTATACTACTCTTATAAAGAATATATAATATTTACATATTTCAAAAATAATGTATAATTCTATAGAACAAATAAAAGTATTTTATCCGCTTCAGACCTGAGAAGATAATAAGATTTTGAGAAAAAAATCTGAGAAGGTTGACATTTTTGATAATGAAATCAAAGAATTTAGTGAAATTTTGTTGGATTTGATGTATGCATACGACTGAGTGGGATTAGCCGCTCCCCAAGTAGGAAAAAACATTCGCGTGATAGCTACTACTCAGTGGAAAGAAGTGAAAAAATGACGTAAAACTAATAGAGAAATAATATGAGAAACAGCTATGATAAACCCAGAAATTTTGGAACATTCTGAAGAAAAGAAAAAATGAGAGGAAGCATGTCTTTCAGTTCCATGACTTTGTGGTGATGTGGAAAGATGGACTCGAATTGTAGTGAAATATCAAGACAAAAAATGAAAAACTCACGTACAAAAATATGCATGATTTAGTGCTGTAGTTATCCAGCATGAAATGGATCATTTGGAGGGAATTTTATTCACTGATAAAGTGATAGGAGAAATAAGGAAAATTAAGGATCAATACTAATTTTAGTCTTTATTTCATGATTATGATAAGCAAATATTGGAAAAAAGTCTGATTTTTTTCTTTTTTGGTGAGTATAGTTTTTTGAAATTTAGCTTTTGCGAGTGAATTTGATGTAACAAATTATGAAGTTAATGCAAATATCAGAATCGATGGAACTATAGATGTGAATGAAAAAATTGATGTAAATTTTTATCAATATATGCATGGAATCGAAAGATTTTTCGAAAAATTTTATGATGTAGGAGATTTGGAATTTAGGACAATTTACGATAATATTGAAGTAATTGGAGATAATTATCAGAATTTTGATGAATCTGGTGATGTATACACTAGAATAGGAGATGCTAATAAAACTATAATCTGAGAACACCAATATAATATAAATTACTCTACATATGGATTGATCAGAAATTTCTCGTGAATGTGATATTCAGAATTATATTGGGACGTAATAGGATATGATTGGTGAAATTATATAAACAAAGTGAAAATTCAGATATCATTACCAAAATCTTATACATGATTTACCATGGATGATTTCCTAATTTCTGCTGGATATTCATATGAAGAGAATAAAGATTTTGAGTGAGAAATAAGCTGGGATGAAAATAATATTTATATTACGTATGATAAGAATCTGCATCCTTATGAAGGAATTACTTTGGCTGTAAAGTTTCCAAATAACTATTTTGAATACGATCATGAAAAACAAGCTAGTCTATTCGTAGGATATAATCGTAATTTTAGGATTCCTAATTATAAGTTAAGTGGAACTGTGAGTAAAACATGAAATATAGTATTTAATAGTGATGTTAATTTGGAGATATTGAATAAAATTTCATACATGAGATGGAAATTGCCTTTTATTTATAAGTATGATGGTAATACATATCTGATTAAACGTTGGTGATTGAATGTGAATGGAGAGGATTATGAAACTGAAGAATACGATATTACAGAATATAACCAAACATTTGATTTATTGAATTTGAGCTGAGTAACAAATGTTAATGCCAATTATTCAATTTATGGATTAATCAGACCATTTACTGGTGAAGATGAAGAGTGGGCTTATAGGATGTTTTTACCTTTACCTATCTTCAATACTTATGAAGATATAGATAATTTTGAACTGGAAATGGATTTCCCTCAGTCAGATTTCCCTGATTTTTGTTCATGAATATATAGAGAAGATGTTGGTTTCATAGTCGATTGAGTAACTATTGATATGGATGAATTCTACAATAATTGATGAGAACTATGGTGTGAAGATAATAAATTATATATGATATATAATGATAGTATTTGAAAGACGTCTAACGTAATGCTAACCATAAATCTGACTGAAGGATTATTTGATTTGGATGAAGATTTATTGGAAGCTTTAGCTGCAATTGGAAGTGGACAATTCTATTACAATGATAAAATGAATACCCCATCACGAATATTTTTGATTTGAATGCTGATTTTTTGATGATGATTTGCTAATTTTATGTCCAAAAGGTACAAAAAAGACAGTAAAAATAATAAATATATCGTTCAATATGACGCTCCTGAATGAATAGATCCACCTGAGGCTGGAATTTTGATTGATGATAAATTAGATTCAAAAGATATTACGTCTTTGATTTATCGATGGGCAAGTAATAAATATATCCAAATTTGTGCCGAAGATCATAAAAATAAAAAGTTTTATATCAAAAAACTAAAAAATTTACCAGATTCAGCTAAAGAATACCAGAAAAATTTATTCAAAAAGTTATTTTCTAATGGATTAGATTTTTATTTTTCTGCAAATAAGAATAAATTTCAAAGTTATTTAACTCAGACAGATAAAGATTTAAAAATTTATATAGATACACAGAATCGATATAAATACGATTTTTCAAAAGTACCTCTAAATGCTTATTCATTCAAAAGCAATACAAAAACTATAATATTCTGGATAGCTGTACTATGGGGACTTGGATACTGCTTCACAGTCACATGGATAAATTCAACTCTGAATTCTGTATGGTCGTGAATGATTCCAGTTTTCTGGATCTGATTAATCTGAATTATTTGTACTTATAGGAAAAAAGAAAGAGAACAATGAACTACGAAATGAATCGAATTACGTCAGCACTGCTTATGATATAAAGAATTTTTGGAAAAGGTAGATAAGAAAAAGATAGAAGAACTAACTAAGCAAGATCCATTATTCGTAGAAAAATGTCTGCCTTATGCTGTAGTATTTGGAATAGAGACTGAATTCATTAAAAAAATCACACCAGAAATGTTGAGCTGGTATGATGGAAGTATGAATAGTTTATTATCATCTGTGGATTATATTAGAAGCGTTGCAACTATTCCAACTTATCATAGTTATAGTGGTTTCTCTAGTAGTGGTAGTAGTTATAGTTACAGTTCATCTTCGGGACATAGCTGAGGTTCTTCATTCAGCAGTGGAGGATTTTCAAGTGGATGATGAGGTGGATGAGGATGAGGAAGATGATGGTAAAAAGTATTTAAAAATTTGACAATTTTTATTGAATTGACTATAATGAATATGTACTTTTATATATTCATATTAATATTAAATGACTATCAATACTCCTAAATGAAATAATAAATTAAAATCTAAATTGGAATGATTAAGTCCTGAAGAAAAAGATGAATTACTTGAAATATTAAAGCAAGATAAAAAGGAAAGAGATAATATTGGTAATGAATCTTTGTACTGAAATAAAGATGCTATTTTGGATGATTTAATAGAAAATCATGTATATATAGATGAAGATATAGAAATAGAAATGCTTGGAAATAGATGAAAACTTGTTCACATTAATTTACCAAAAATAGGAGATTTTGAATGATTCAAGTTTGATTGTTTTGTTTCAGATTATATGTACAATAAGAAGGAGTTTGAGTCTGATCCAGAATATGATACAAGGCTTTATTCAATGAATGAAATTGCAAATTTATTGAAAGCATTGAATAAATATATGCGTGCTTATTGAGTAAATATGGATGAAAATGTAGATTTTAAGAAAGATTTATATTGAAAAAATAAAAAAATAACTACTGATACTTGAGATTGTTTGAAAAAAATTATGGATTTAGATACAGATTATTGGTTGAGAAATAAAGATGTTGATGGAAAAAAATGAACACGTGCTTGCTGGTTCTGTGGATACGATAGCTCTTATTTCTCTGAATATAATGATTACAATGATGATGGTGCAAAATTATTAATGAAACTATCCAACTAAAAATTTTTAGTTAATAAATACTCCACAAAAATGTGGAGTTTTCTTATTGTAATTTTATCGTTATAGGTACCGCTTAACTGTATAAACTGTCGCAAAAAATCTTGTGAGTATTTTGTCATTTCAAGATAAAGCCAACTATTTCTTACTCTTTTCATAATAATTCTTAGCTGCGGATTCTTGAGCTTTCTTTTTGTTTACTCAGGTTCATTCTGCGGCTTTTTCATTATTAATAAATAATTCTGATTTGTATAATAATACGTTACCTTTTTCATCTCTTTCTGCTTCAGTTTCACGATATTCTGGAATCTGTTTAGTGTCTCTCTGAACTAATTCTTGAACCAATGTTTTGTATGATTTGACTGGATGAGTAGAAATGCTGTCCATGAATGGATAGAGATATTTCTCTACGAACTGGAGCACTTCATCTGGTCAAAAATCTATGTATAAATATCCAAGCAACGCCTCGAATGCATCTCAAAGAATTGTCTCCTTCTCGCGTCAATTATTATTTTCCTCTCATTTGGAGATGAAGAGTTGCTGGTTTAGTCAGATTTTTTTGGCAGCTTCGGCTAAAGTTTCTTCACGAACAAGAGCGATTTTATAGAGTGTCATGGTAGATTCTGCCATTTCAGGATGGTTGATGAAAAGAAGTTTAGCTACACACGCTCATAGGATTGAATCTCAAAGGAATTCTAGTCTTTCATTATGTGATGTAATAACTTTGAAATCTGCAGCATAAGATTTGTGCATAAAAGCTACAAGAAAAAGATCCACATTCTTGATCTGTGTTTCATCTATTCATAGTCACTTTACATATTCACGTAAAGTTTTTTCCTGTTTACGAACTTCTTCTGGTACCAATAATTCCATTTGGAATAATATTATATAAACCTATTTCAGCATAATTTTAGAAATCTAAATTTCAAGAGTATAAAATCAGATTACTTTTTATTTTTATGTATATGTTCTTTGATTATTTTCTCTACTTCCTCATATTTATCCAAAAATTTATATCTTGTAATTTCGTCATTTCATGTTTTAATTTCCAAAGTTCCAAGTCAAAAAGCTGAATGAATATTTACACTATTGATTTTATCATAAGGAATTTCCTTTTTATCTTTTACTAAGATTCAGCTTTCAATTCTGATTCAATTCTTTCAAAGAATCAAAATATTTACAAATTCTTCAAATGCAACAATTGCAATAACTAATTCCAATAAAAAGAAAAACTGTAAAATTGAGTTTTTTCACAAGGTTCCCAGATCCAAAGCGAATAGACACAAAAACATAAAAAGCAAAACCGTAATGAATGATATTCACAAGAAAATATATACAGCATTACATTTTCTGCATACTATTTCTTTTTCTTCATGTTGCTGTGTTTTGCTACCTTGCATCTATGATGTAAAGAAATAAAGTCTACTCTTGATTCTCTGATATTTCTTCAGTTTTATTTTCTTCTTTTGGTAAAGGAGGAATTGGATCTATATCTAATTTATAGCTAAACTTTTTTTCAGCCAATCATGGAGCATATTCATTTCACAATACGAAATCATCTCATAAAGTAACTGTTACATATGCTCTATTTGTCCAATATTCAATAAAATTTCATTCAGAATCATATTCTGCCTCCACGCTTCATGTATCTACTCTGATATCATAAATAGGAAAGAAAGTCTGGATAGCATCTATAGTTCCATCAAAATCTCATACCATATTTATAGTAATATAACTATGTTCTGTTGACTCTTCTGCGTTCGCAACGTTTGTTACATTTAGTCAGTATTTAACCATTTTTACTCAGAATTTGGTAGCTACTCATGCTTTTCATAATCCATGTGAATTTAGAACTGATGGATTAATTCCGTTTACCACTTCTACGCTAGCTCATTCTGTAAGGAATTTACGATGAGTAAGTAAGAATGTAACGAAAGTTTTCATTTCATCGTAATAGTTTACATTATTAGCTGTTGCTCCGTCTGGAAGTAATACAGACATTCATCCAAATTGTGCCATTGGAGGGTTATATAGGAAACATCATGGAACCATTCTAGTCACATCTCTATCTCCACATGTAGATGTATAACCAAATGATGAAAATTCTTTTATATCCGGCAAGAACTGAACTGTTCGAAGCATTTCTTGCGCTGAGATGTTGGTCTGAACGTATTTTTTGTATTGATCATAAAGTTCTGTTGCTGTTGAGATACTTAATCCTGATTCAAGCATTTTATCTTTGATAGCTATAATCAGTTTCTGCTGACGTTTAGCACGATCAAAATCTGAAGTAGTATGACGAGATCTGGCGTATTTTAAAGCTGTATCTCCATCTAAGTGTTGATCTCATGCATCGATATGGAAAGTAATATAGTCTATCATATTATCTGCAGGATATGATGTATCGTGGATTGTTTTGTCCACATAAACATCTACTCATCATAATGAATCTACTATTTCTTTGAATGTCTGGAAATCTATGGTTGCATAATATGGAATATCTAATCCCAATATTTCTCATACTTTTGAAGCGAATCAAAGAGCTGATTCTTCTACAGATTGAGTTCTGCTATAATATTGCTGGAAAGTTGCATTAATTCTTCCATATGAACCATTTACAGGACTTTTTACGTATAAATCACGAGGAATAGAGAATAATGTGACATTATTTTCATCTGGATTCCAAGATGCTACCATAATAGAATCCGTTAGGAATCATCATTGATGAGAAGCTCATCCATATCATAGTAATAACACATTTACACTATTATATTGGTCTCTTTGCATAGGAGTTCATACCGTCCTAGAAACTGATGAAACTACATAACGCTTTACTGTATCAAAGAATCATTTAAATCATGATATCATTCATACTGAGAGAAAAAATATCACTCATACACATACTAACGTCAAAATAACTTTCAAAAAATTCTTTCATGCTTGAGATTTTCTTCTACGTGGTATTGATCTTTTTTGTGAAGATAAATTTGAAGAAGTAAAAGTTTTATCAGACATTTCACACTAAATATAAAACAACTAAAATTCTAATTATAATGAAGATAATATTTCGCTAAACAAAACTATGTCTCCTGTAACTTCAGGGAACTCTTTATTTCATTCTCATGATTTTTTTGTTATACTTCATTTCATTTTTCATGAAAATTTTTGTCCAGAAATCAATTCGAGAGGTTCAAGAACAAAATCAGCAGAAAAATCTACGTTATCTGCATATTTTATTTCTCACTGTAAATCAATTACTTTTTGCTGACGTTTTGTAGACTGGAAAGTAACTGAATATTTAGATTTTCCATCCTCCTGTACAGATAATAAAAATTCTGAATCAGAATCTTTATAACTTTGTATATCTTCATCATACTCTTTTATATTGTAAATATGAGCTTCAAGTCATTTTTTAGATGCTATAAAAGATAGATCGAAAGATGAATCTTTTCATTGGAAAGATCATATAAACTCTTTTTGGATATTTTGGTCAGATAATTCAGAATATTCGATTTTCTGATTAAGTAAAGCAAGTTCGTTTGTTGAAATTCATAAATCGATATGTGAATTGATTGTTTCAATCATTTCTGCTACACTATTTAAGAAATCTGGACTAGATTGAATATTTTTGGTTTCTAATATATTCTTTAATGTTCATATAGTATAAGGAATTCTTTTGTCTCCATCTTCATCTACTTCAATAATTCATCCATTTTGTGTTTCCATATCTACTCGCTTATCAATTATCATATCTCATAGTAGTGTATACATTTTGGCTGTCATATTTCACTCTCCCATAAACAATCCAAACCTATGTAAGTTAGCATACATATCGTTACCTTTGTACAAAAGAGTCGCACTTCATGATAAGTCAAAAGGTTCATTTCATTTTTCTTCAGCTGTTACATTAAATTCAACTTCTGAAGATTCCAAATCGTGTGTTTTGGATGTTTTTTCTTGGGTAAATTCTATTCCTCATTGAATTGTTGATTTTTCATCAAATTCTGCAACAAAAGAAAAATCAGAAGTATAAGGTTTATCCTCTGTAATAGAAAGTATATTATATGAGATAAAATCTTCTAAATCCTGAATATACTGAGTTTCATCGACCTGTTTATTAAAAGCCTGTTCAACAGGAGATCATTCCTGTGAAACTCGATTTTCAGCATCGATTGTTACTGGCTCAGCATCACTACATCCAGCGATAATAATTGTAGCCAAAGAAAGTAATACAAACAGATTTTTTTTCATTTTTATTAAAAATTGTGTAGATAAAATTTCTCTTTTTACTTGTACTAAAATATATCTAAAAATCAAAGGAAAAAAGAAAAAAACCTGAATCTAGGTTCAGGCTTTCTCGTACGGAATTGATTGTTCTATAAAGAACTAACTCTTGGTTCGATGACAGAAACATCAAGGCACCTGTCGGATTCGAACCGACGAACCAAGGTTTTGCAGACCCGTACAATAGACCACTCTGTCAAGGTGCCATTGTATGGTGGCAAATGGATAATATTGAATAGATTATTAAAATCAAGAAAAAGATTTATTATTCATCACTTGAATTTTCAGAACTAGAAGAACTATCAGAATTGTCTGGTAAATCATCATCTATAGAAAGTCCAAGTCTTGCTCTAGTTTCTGCGTCCACAAATTCTCTTCTTCTTCCATATTTTTTAGCTGAATATTCTTTGAGAATTGGAACGATTTTTTTATTCTGATAATCCTTTGTATAAATCGAATTCATACTAAATACACGAGTGGTAGCATTATCGATATTTAGTTTTACATATGATTTATAGTTTGCAATTCATACAATATCCTGTCCAGACAAAACTGGAGAGTATTCTTTTTCTAGGAATTCAGCATCCGGTGCACCGACCTTGAATGACATCATCGTACCAACGTTACCAAATACGGCTGCTTTTACATCTGATTTTCATCCTCATGAATCACCAAGTCATTTAGCTGGATCTAGCTGTGCAATATACTGGTGCGCCATAATCAATCCGAGTCTATACTTTCTGGCTTCTGATAAGATATCTGCAAATGTTCATGATACGAAGTTCTGGAATTCGTCGACATATAGATAGAAGTCCTTTCTCTCACTCTCAGGAATTGAAGCTCTGGCCATAGCTGAGTTATAAACCTTAGATACGATAATCATACCTAAAAGCTGAGCATTTAATTCTCAGATTTTACCTTTTGAAAGATTGATAAGTAAAATCTTCTGATTATTCATAATATCATCAAATTGGAAAGCTGATTTAGTTTGTCAAATAATATTTCTGATAAGTCTGTTTGTATTAAATGATACGAATTTAGAAGAGAAGTATGGAATAATCTCTTGCTTTTCTCTATCTCACATTGAATTATAAGTCTTTTCCCACCAGTTTCTTACTACGGCGTTTGTAACTTTCTTGAGTTTGAATTCACGATATCCATCATCAGTAAATAATCTAGTAACATCTAGTAATGTTGGTCTATCTTCAAAATCCTCAAGTAAAGTCAAACTTCCATATTTGAAGTATTCCTGGATTCTTGGTCAGAATATTTCTGGTCCAAACATTTTTAGGAAAATTTCTGTGGCATCATTTACAGTTCTATCCGCCTGATCAAGATTATCGATTTCATAAAGATTAAGTCACATTGGTCTTTCTTCATCTCATGCTTCGAAATATACTACATCTTTAGCTCTCTCCTTTGGAATATAAGCAAGCATATCTTCTGCAAGATCTCCGTGTGGATCGATAAGACAAATTCCATCACCATTCCAAATATCCTGTCTAGCTATAGTTTGTAGAAAAACTGATTTTCAGGTACCTGATTTTCCGATACAGTAGTGATGTCTAGTTCTATCATCACGTTTTATATATACAGGAGAATAGACATTTCTATAAATATTTACTCATAGAAGTACTCATCATTTGAATGTTTTATATCATTTAACTACTTTTTCTTTAGGTATATTTAATGAAATTATTCCATCTCATCATACTACGATATTATTTTTTGATAAATCTCTTTCTGAGCATTCCGAAATTGGTTTTAGAACTTTCTCTTTCTTTACATACCTTATCGCTATATTTCCATCCTTTTCTGTAATATTATTTTTTAGTTTTTCTTCTTCCGAACATTCAATGATAGGTTTTAAATTTTCTCATTTTTCATCCATCTTTATGTATAAAATTCATTCATTTTCTACGATATTATGCTCAGCTTTTTCTTCTTCAGAACATTCTGAAAGTATTTTTATAGTTTCTTCTTCCTCTGTAACTTCAACATAAATAATACCTCATTTTTCGGAAATTTTGTGAGATTTTTTCTCACTTGAGCTACATTCTGAAAGTGGTTTTAAATTTTCAATTTGATCTGTTCTTGTTCATACTGCCCAGTGATTTGGATATTCATCAAGAATCGCTGAGAGATTTCATTTTTTATACCTTTCTGCTAATACTCATGATATTACACGACCATTTCGTCCACTATCATCAAACATTGGCAGATTACTTGGAGGCGCAATAACTTTATATTGCATCCACTCAATAGCTGGAGAACGGTTATATAATCCATCTGGGAAATGGTATAATGAACATAATTCATTAGTTGAAAAATATGAATATTTAGAGAAGAATCATGTTAAATACATTTGAACTGCAGCTCTCCATAATGTTATATAGAAGAAACCAAATATATCATGTTTAAAATTTGATGATCAAAGAGCATTACTATATTCATCACTATAAACATTGTATGCACTTTCCAGATTATTTAAAATTTCTTTTGGTTTTCATTTTACGTTACTAGATGCTATTATTGAAATTGTAGAACGGAATGTTGGGTTTGCTGCTTCTTCTCACATAGCATTTCTACTATCTTCTTTAGCTTTTACCATACGAACCATTGTTACATCTTTTTCTTCTTTTTTACTAGAAACTAATTGATTTCTTGGTCAGAAGATGGCATATTCAATCCATTTGAATGGATTAATCAAATTTTTGAAGCTCCATCGTTTTGATTCGTATAAATCAAGATTTTTATATAATCTATCTGCTGCTATTTCTCTACGAGAATTAAAACTTGAATTTTCTGGTTTGGCTACCAAAACTATGCTAACAGTATCTTCAGCACTTACCTTACCCATTGAGTCTATAATATTATTAATTGGATCATCTGGAATATTTTTATAGAGTTTGATAGTATATAATGGATCTTTTGTAGTTTCAAGAACCTGAATATCTGAATATTTTCTCTTAAAAAACTTTGGTCTAGCTACCATTTCGATGGATGCTGCTGAATACTGTGAAGCTATAGCACTCTCTACCATATCTTGATATTCTGGATATGTTCATACCAAGCAAGTAAGCTGTCCATCTTCATATTGATATATGAAAACTAATTTATGCTTTCAAAAAATTCTTCACATAATTTTTTCATGTGTACTTATTTCGTTCATTTTGTGTAAATTTCATAGAACCTGAGACATTCTACCAATTTTTTCTTTCATATCCTTTGCGATTTCTTTTTCTTGTTCACGATCAGATTTTCCATCTCATCTTGGTAAAAGTATCTTCAAAAATATAAGTCTATGGGAATTACAAAATGCATATGCATATCTAAGAAATCTTTTTCATACTCTAATAAATAAACTTATTAAAAACAATAAGAATAAAAAAACTAATATTCATTTTCCTATTAATCATAGGAGACTAAAAATTTCATGAGGATTACTAAAATCTATATTATTGATATCGATTGATCATACAGATGCTTGTAATCGATTCTGACCTGATTCCTTTTTTGTTTCTTCTTTTTTTGTTTCTTTTGTCTCTGCTGGCTTTTCTTCTTTTTGTATTTTTTCTTCTTCTGTTTCCATCCATATATTTAGAGTATCTTTTACTGCAACAACGCTGCTGTTATTGAAAAAAGATAAACATTGGGATTTATCTTCTCATCGTGAATCATTCATCAGTTTAGAAACATTATCAATTTGAGAAAAACCGCCATGTATAAACTGGTCATGAAGTGCTGTTGTACAATTTTCCTGTGTAATCTCCATTAATGGTTGGTCCATAGTTGATAAATTCTATTCTAATTATAATCCGAAATACAAAAAAAGTCAAAAAAAATCAGACTTTTTATCTATATGTGATATTATACATTTTATAATAGATTGACTTTTTAACTTGTTTATATAAAATCTCGTCAATTTAAACAAAAAACTGATTGTCAAACAACAATAAAACTTTAAGTTTATGAAACAGTATCTTGATTTACTTCAAGCCATTTTGGATAATGGCGTAAAAACTGGTGATCGTACTGGAACAGGAACTTACACCTTACCAGGTTATCACTATGTGTGTGAAATGCAGAAAGATGAGGATGGAATTATTCACAATTTTCCACTCCTGACTACGAAACGTATGAGCCTCAAATCTGTATTTGAGGAACTCATTTGGAAACTAAATGGCGATACGAATATTCGCTTCTTGGTGGAACATAAAAACCATATTTGGACTGAGTGGCCATTCAAAAAATGGCTTGAAGAGACTGGGCAGTTTGAGATTCTCAAAAACATGTGGAAAGATGATCAAAAATCTGACTACACTGATGAATGGAAGACTGCAAAGAATGGGTTTGAGGAGAAGATTCTCAATGACGATGAATTCTGTAAGCAGTGGGGTGAACTAGGCCATACTTATGGATTCCAATTCCGCCATTTCGGTGAGCTTAGATCTGAATGCCCAGGGATTATCAATAGTGTGACACATCCTGGTGTTGACCAGCTCATGGTTGCTCTTGATAAAATCAAGAATAAACCTGAGGATCGTCGCATCATTATTACCCTGTGGAATCCTGCTGACGAGAACAAGACTCTTCTTCCGCCATGTCCGTGTTTTTACCAGTTCTTTGCAAATGAGTCTGGTATGCTTCACTTGAATCTCTATCAGCGTAGCTGTGACACCTTCCTTGGTGTGCCGTACAATACGGCTCAGGATGCTCTATTCCTCTGTCTGATGGCGCACGTGACTGGCCGTAAGCCAGGTCGTTTCAATCACTTCTTCGGTGATGCTCATATCTACCTGAATCTCGTCGATCAAGTGAAAGAGCAATTAACACGAACTCCACATCCATTGCCATCTATCCGTTTGAATCCTGATGTGAAGAACATCCTGGATTTCACATGGGAAGACATCGAACTGAAGGATTATGAGCACGATGCTGGAATAAAGGGTGCTGTTTCCATTTGAGAAAAATTATTTAACTTTTTTAGAAAAACCGCGGGAAGTATCTATCCTGCGGCTTTTTTTATTTCACAAATTTTTATGCAACTGTTAATCAGAATTTTATATTTCCATTTTCACTTTCAAATGTATCTGAACGTGTATCTGCGTCAGTATTTCATTCTGAAATATCTATAATTAATGCTTCTTCTTTTAAGAATTCTGAGAATTCTTTTACAATATTTTTCATATCTTCGCTATCAGATTGATAATGCATATTCACCCTAGCATCCACTGAAAAATCAGCATCTTTTCTCATCTGATTGAGAAATCTGGAAATTTCACGAGCTGTTCATTCTCTTTTGAGTTCATCCGTAATTTCTAGGTCCAATTTTACGATTGTATTTCATTCAACTGTAGTATCAGTTCCATCTAATCATTCATAAACTACTTCGTAGTCAGATTCATCCAATTTCCAAGTATGTCATGCGTTATCAAAAACCTCGATTCCACCATCTATTTCACGAACATTTCACTGTTTTCAATTTGCGATAATCTGTCATGTATCCTTTCCAAATTTAGCAGAAAGCTGACCTCATAGAGGTTTGTATATTTTTGTAATTGGTTTGTCTGACTGATAAATATCTACATCTTTTATGTTGATTTCTTCCTTGATAATATCTCAATATTTGTCTAAAAGTTGTTTTTCGTTAAGCATGATTCATTAATGAACTGATAAAATTCTAATTTTTATTATATTAAAGTATCGGATAAATGCAAATGGAATAATCTTGTTTTTTATGAGCAAAACTTTAAAATTTACTTATTCAGATTTATATTTATTATTTGTAGTAAATTAATGAAATCTCTTCTCAAGAATTTGAAAGTTTATAAACTCTGACACGGATGAATCTGAATTTCATCACTTTCTGATGGAAAAAAAGTTTTGATAAAATGATGAGCTTTACCTGGAAGTACAGTAGATGTTACTGTGGTAAAAAGAAGAAAAGATTATATCGAAGCACATATTGTAGAGATTAAAAAATATGATGAAAAAATGGCAGATGGAGAGATTTTCTGTCCTCATTTTTTCATTCCAAAATGAATAAGTGAAGCTAATGCGTGAACTGAAAAAATTGGTTGTGGAGGATGTAAATGGCAGATGATGAGCTACAATACACAGCTTGGAATTAAACAACAATTGGTGGAAGATGCTTTCAAAAAGCTGAATAAAAGTTTGGAAGAAAAGTGAAAAAAAATCCAGATTTTACCAATTATTCCATCTCCATTAGATAAATGATATAGAAATAAAATTGAGTTTAGTTTTGGAGTTTATAAGCAGCAAAATCCAGAATTTCGCCAGTGAATAAAAGAATGAAAATCTGAAGAAGAAATTTTGAAAACAGGAATTAATAAGTATGATATAGACTGTAATCAATGCTGTGGATTCCACAAACAATGAGAATTTGCAAAAATCGTGAATGTAGATAGTTGTGGATTGATTTCAGAAAAAATGAATCAGGTTTATGAAACTATTAAAAGTTTGTGTTTCAATTCATGATTACCAGTTTTTGATCAGAAAACTCATCAATGATTTTTTCGTCATTTAGTGATTCGTGAATGAATTCACACTGAGCAAATGATGGTAAATCTTTCCATTTCATTTGGAAATCTAAATGAAGAACAGACTAAACTCTGGGAGCAATTGATGGAAGATTTTAAAGCTAATGAATTTCTCAAAAAAACTGTGACTACATTTGTCATTACATATAATGAATGACTTTCAGATACAGTAAAAAATGACCAATCTGAAACTAAAGTTTTCTGGTGAGATGGATATATTCATGAACAGTTAAATTTTACACAGTCTAAGAAAAATAAAGAAGAAGTGATTGATGAAGAAAATGGAAATGAGGCAAGTGAATCAAATAATGAAACTAAATTAACATTCAGAATTTCCCCTTTTTCTTTCTTTCAAACTAATACTTTGGGAGCTGAAAAATTATTCTGAACAGCATTTAATATGCTAGGAAATATTGAGTGAAATTTGTTGGATTTGTACTGTGGAGCTGGAAGTATTTGACTATCGTTATTGAAGCAAAATAATGGAAAAAATAAAGAGGCCGAATTGATAGGAATTGAGATAGTGGAAGATGCAATTCGTGATGCAAACGTGAATGCAAACATAAATTGACTAGAAAATCAGAGCTTTTTCGTGGCTTCACCATGTGAAAAAGTTTTGAATAGATTCCCGGAATTGGAAGAAAAAATCAAAAATATTTGAGTGGTTGTGGTAGATCCTCCACGTGAATGATTACATCCAAATGTAATTGAATGGATAGGAAAACTAAAGAAAGAGTATAAATTTAAGCTTCTCTACATTTCATGTAATCCTGTGACTATGGCGAGAGATATTGAAATGCTAGTAAATGAGCAATGATTTAATGCGAAAGAAGTGCAACCTGTAGATATGTTTCCACACACTCATCATATTGAAGATATCTGTGTTTTAGAGTAAGTTTTTGAAATGAAAGAAAAACTAAATCTAAGTAATTATCAAGATAAAAAACTGATTGCTTTTGATTTATATGGAACTTGTATAGATCATACTTTTAAGGATATTATATTATCCAAAGAATTGTTACAAATTATAAAAACTAATCCGATATCTCTGCAAGATATCCAAGAATGAAAAATAGAAAAAGATTGAACAAAATTTGAATTGGATAATAAATTTATTGAAAATATTAGAAAAGATATTGAATCCACCTTTATTTTTCCAGAAACTCTGAAAACTTTGGAATATCTTAAATCCAAGTGATATCTGACTGCTGTCGTTTCCAATTTATCCAAAGATTATGCTAACCCTTTGCATAGATTAATTCCTGAATGAAATTTTGACTATGAAGTATTATCTTTCGATGTATGAGCTGCAAAACCTGATCCTAAAATTTATGAATATTTGAAATCGTTGTCGTGAATTGATTTTAAGAATATGGTTATGATTTGAGATAGCTTAAAAGCAGATGTGATATGATCTAATAATGTATGAATTACTCCAATTCACTTAAATAGAAGTGAAGAATGAATCAAAAAAGTACACAAAAAATGAATAAATTTTATTCAGATTTCTACTTTGGCTGATTTGAAAGAAATATTATAAATATTAGACTATTATTTCTTTTTCTACCATTCTTTTTTCGTATTTATACACACCAAATATATGTAAAATCATAAATAGTATAAATCAAATTATACTTACTACCCAAAGTAAAATTTTAAAAACTCAGACTAACAATAAATATCCAATAACTATTCAAGCGATTTGAATTCATCAGTTTTTCTGAGTTTTTTCTAAAACCTTGATATAATGGTTACATGTAGATTTGGAAACTTGATTTGTTATTCATACTGTTTGTCATTCTATAGAAGCTCTAATACTTGTGAAAAAACTTTCAACAGAATCAGCACTAGCCAAATCTGTGGATTTAGACAGAGGATTTCATATTGCATAAAAATTTGGAATATTCAATGTTTCTACTTCATCTTCTTTAAATCGTGAAACTATTTTATTTCGGGTATTTTTGAATGGATTTATGGTAGTTTCCACAACTTTAGTTGGAAATGCATGAATATCATCACATGTAAATGGAATCTGAGTATATTTTCACATCATAAAAACACAGAAAAATACAGTTAATAAACTTGTAATAAAGAATCATCATTGATTAAAATATACAAAAGGAGAAAAATTTGTGCGGTGATTTAGTTTCCAATCCAGTGAAAATAACAAAGTTCACATAGCTACATTGAATAAAATCAATTCTGCTACTAAATATCGTGAAAATCAGATTATTAATATAAAACTTATTGTTTCAATCAAAAATATTCAAAATATAAATAAAGATTCATATCTAAATTTTATCTTATATGAGTCTAAAGCTATAAAATAGATAATAAGGAAAAGAAATATGAAACTGATAGCTGGAGTTATAAATCATTTTCAGAAAAATAATGATATTGTACAGACTAGATAACTTATAATTCATAACGTAACAAAAATTGTAAGTCTAATTTTAGATTTTTTGTCAAATTCTCTGTAATCTTTTATAGTTTCTGCCTGAGTTAATTCGTCAATATCAGCCATCTTTATTGATTAAAAGTAAATTAATTCTGTAATAGAACTTCGTAATAAAATCTCTATTAAAAATCAGATAATCATTGATGGTAAAAATGGAATAGAATTTTGTAATTCGTATGGTTTTTTAGATTTTTTTATCTTGAAAAAATATTTTATTAATAGTTCTATTGCGAAATAAAATAAACCTACTAATGAACTAAAAATAATAAACAAACATACTAAATAACATCGCTGAAAGATTCAATTTGGTTGCAAGAAAAAAACTAACCATGCTCCCAAAATTGGAGCAATAATTACATCTCAGAGTCAAAATCATTCAGCATCTTTTTTATATTTTTCTTTTACATAAATTTTAGAACCATAATATATAAGTAGGAATACCGCGGCAAAAATTCATATTCACAATAATATTTCTAATCTGTTTGAACCAAAAAATAGTGTGAAAAATAAAGTAATTATTGCTAAAAATACAGTTGCCGTAATATGTAATTCATAAGTTTTTATGTCATATAAGAATATTATTCGTAGCAACCAAGCTGATATCATTATAAAAAATGTATATATATAACCTTCATATAATCAAATATTATGACCTAGAATTCAACCACTAGAAAATTTGAAAAATATTATCAAAAATATCAAAACTGTTGTAATTTCTAGAAATGGATAAAATCATGAAATCGGTTTTTTACAATATTCACATTTTCATCACTGAAATAATCGAGAAAAAATTGGAATTAAATTCCTAGTGGCTAATTTATGGTGACATTTTGGGCATTCTGAACGTCATACTAAGAATCATTTCCAAGTTTTTTTAGTTGGCCAATCTCATAAACGGTAAAATATCACAGATCCAAAAGATCCAAATACCAATCCAAGGAAAATTAATGAAATGATTATTAGAGTATACATATTTTCATCTAAAACGATTAAATTTTTATGCAATAGTAACAGCAGTTCCTGATGCTGTAACCATTAGCATACTATTTCATTTTCCTAGTACTTCATAGTCAATATCAATACCAACTACAGCATTAGCACCTTTTTCCATAGCACGTTGAGTTAATTCTTTTAATGCGGCTTCACGGGCTTTTACAAGTTCTTCTTCATATGAACCTGAACGACCTCATATCATATCGCGAATACTTGCAAAGAAATCTTTAAATAAATTAACACCACTTATTACCTCACCAAAAACAATACCGTGGTAACTTGTAATACGTTTTCATTCAACTGTAGGTGTAGTTGTTAATATCATGATTATATATTTAAAAAAATAAAAAGTTTTTATTCTTTAACGTAAATAGTTTGTGAAGGAAATGCAAATTCTATTCATTCTTTATCAAATTTTTCTATCAGTTCTAGATAAATTTTCTCATTTATTTCCAGACTTTTCTGATAATCTGGATTTAGAATATTATAACTCATTAAGAAATTTATGCTAAAATCTCACATTTTTTCTAAATAACATCGTTCATATTCTACATCTTTCTGCTGTGAAACTATATCTTTGATAATATCTGGAATAAGTTTCAGCTTTTTAATTCATGTATCATAAGTTACTCAGATAGAAATTCTCTGTCTCCTACTTTTCATAGTTCTGTAATTTATTACTTCCGTTGCGAGAATATTACTATTTGGAATAATTACTTCCTGTCATTGAACAGTTTGAAGAGTTGTAGATTTGAGAGAAATCTGTTTTACAGTTCAGATTTTTTCACTACTTCATTCTCATATTTTGATATAATCACCAACTATAAATGGTTTACTAAGAATTATAGAAAAAGATGAAAATAAATCTGTCAGAATATTCTGTAATGCAAAAGCAACTGCGATTCAAGCTATTCCAAATCATGCTAAAACTGGAGTCAGATCTACTCAAATATTAGTCAAATATACAAAAACTCATAAAGCTCGAACTAATACTGTCACGATAGTTTCTACACTTTTTTTGGCAGTTTTATCTTT
>Ga0265298_10003889_pt1 | contig 19391 bp, 31 predicted proteins | sample AusTroGonzalo_MG_3_FD_193486 | JGI IMG/M metagenome (GOLD analysis project Ga0265298, IMG submission 193486) | Bovine rumen microbial communities from tropical cattle in Woodstock, Queensland, Australia - Gonzalo_01 | ecosystem: Host-associated > Mammals > Digestive system > Stomach > Rumen ... | reverse complement strand
CAGGAAGTTCCTGTTCTCGGCAGTATTCTCGGCGGCGGCCGTGTGCCTATATCAGAAGCTATGCCGGATTTCAGTGTAATAAAAGACTATTCGGGCGATATGTGGGATTCGCCGAAGGCATTCAGTAAGGTTATGAAGGAATGGGCAAAGCCCGTTACATATCTGGCGTCGCCTGTCGGCGGCGGAGTTCAGGCTAAAAAGACCATTGAAGGATTATCTGAAATGGCGGAAGGCGGAAGCTATGTTTACGACAAAGAAGGCAATAAAAATCTGCGTTACCCTGTGGATAACTCAAACCCTATGGACTGGGTGAAAAATGCAGTCTGGGGCCGGACAGCGTCCGAAGGCTATCAGCAGTGGAAGAAAAGCGGATATCCGAACCTGAGCAAAGATCAGACAGCGGCTTACAAGAAAATAGTGCAGAACGGCTCCATGAGCTACGATCAGTTTATGTCTGCGATATATTCTATGGGACAATACACCAAGAAGAACGAGAAGGCGCGGGCTCTTTACGATCTGGACGGGCTTTCGGCTGCACAGAAACAGGAGCTTTGGGAGGCGTTGACGAATTATTCTACAAAGGCGGAATATGTGCCTGATTTCAGGCAGAACAAGAAGGATTTCTATAAAACGTGGGAGGTGACGAGTGAATGACAATAGCAGAGCTTAAAGTTAAAGTTATGGCGGAGCTGGACGAGATAGATTCGGCGAACCTGACGGCGAATATCGGGGACTACATAAACAAGATGTACCCGATAATCGACACGGTACAAAAGGAGCTGGCGTTTCTTACATGCCCTGTGAAAGCTGTTGCGAGCGTAACGGCTTCCGGCGGTGAGCTGACACTTCCGAGCGACCTTTACGAGCTGAGAAAAATAACAGATTCGACAACAGGCGAGGCGCTGCACGTGGATTATAAGAGCAACAGAGTATTGCAGGGAGTTCCCGACGGCACTTATAAAGTGGAGTATAACGCTGTTCCCGTGACTATCGACGCAAATACGGAGGATTCATACGCTTTACAGATAGACGAGGAGGGATGCGAGGCTCTTGTATTCGGAGTGTGCGCGCTGATCTGCATTAACGACGAGCCGGACCTTTACGCAATATACGTCAACAAATACAACGAATGGCGTCAGAACATAGTTGACAGGCGACAGACCCACGGATTTGTAACGATCACAGGAGGGATTGACTTATGATAACCAAGGAAATCAATGTGAAGTCCATCCCCAAGAAAACCATAGTATACAACAAGTTCCGAGGCGTGGACTTTTCGACGGATCCTTCTCTTGTGGACAGGAACAGGAGCCCTTACGCTGTGAACATAATTTCCGATACTGCCGGAATGCCAGAAAAGCGGTTAGGCTGGAGATGTATTCACGACCTTTCAGCAGGAGAAAAGGGCGTCAACGGCCTGTATTACGGAGACATCGGTGGTCAGGGCGGAAAGATGATGATAGCCCACATCGGGACAAATCTCTATCATTTCTCCGACAGCTACATCACGCAGATATATACAGGACTTTCGGATCAGAAATCATGCGGCTTTTTTATGAAGGACGAAACGACGTCCTATTTTTATATAATCTGCAACGGGAAATACCTGAAATACGATGGAAACAGCGTAACGAGCGTATTGACAGACGCCTATATCCCGACGGTGCTTATTTCCAAGAACCCCGACGGGACAGGCGGAACGGTATACGAGAGCGTAAACCTTATCAGCGATTCACGCTGTGAAAGCTTTCTGGGCAATTCCAACGACACGAATTATTATCTTGCGGTGAAACCCGTTACCAGTATAGACAAGGTGGAGATAAGAAACGCCGCGGGAGAATGGACGACAGTCACGACAGGGTTCACAGCAGACACGACAAACGGCAAGGTCGCCTTTACGGCGCCCCACGCGCCTATTGTTGCCGGACAGGATAATGTTAAGATCACATATACGAAAACAGTTTCAGGCTATGCGAACAGGATCTTGAAATGTACTATCGCCTGCAAATACGGGTACGGCAGCTCAAACAGGGTATTCCTTTCGGGGAATCCCGATTTCAAGGCCTACGACTGGTATTCCGACATATACAGACCGGACTATTTCCCTGACACGGCGTTTTCTGTTGTGGGAGACGACAACACGGCGATCATGGGATATCAGAAGGTCGGGAAATACCTTGTTATCGTAAAGGAGAGCAACAACCAGGACTCAACTATCTTCCAGAGATGGGGAGGCCTGGACGAGGACGGAAATATTCAATTTTACATTGAGCAGGGCGCAGCAGGTATCGGAGCAATAGCAAAGGGCGGATTCAGTACGTTATTAGACGAGCCCTTGTTTTTATCCACAAGGGGCGTTATGGCGATAACGACAACAAACATCCTGGCAGAGAGGACCATTCGGAACAGGAGCTTTTATATAGACAGCTTTCTTTTAGCAGAGCCGGATCTTAACGAGGCGGTCGCCTGCGAATGGAACGGCTATTATTTGGTCTGCGTTAACGGGAACTGTTATGTGCTGGACAGCAGAAATAAGAGCTACCGGAAAAATCACAGCTACGACGGGACGGATTTTCTATATGAAGCGTATTACTGGAACAATATTCCGGCAAACTGTTTCCTTTCTGTGGGAGAGGAGCTGTTCTTCGGGACGGCAGACGGGCGGATCTGCAAGTTCAACACGGACAAAAACACATTAGACAAATACAACGACGACGGGTACAAGACGGATCCTGACGACGGAAGCGACGGCACCGCCATTGTAGCGGTATGGTCTACGACAAACGACGACGACGGAGCGTCTTATTTGTATAAAACAATGCAGAAGAAGGGCTGTTCAATCACGATCAAGCCCTTTTATAAGTCTTCGGCGGAGATATACGTTGTCAGAGACGGCAACGGAGAGACTTTCGTCCGGCAGGCTTTCTTTGTAAAACAAGAGGCTATGGACATTTTAAGTTTCTTTGATGTGGACTTCGAGCGATTTTCGTTTATTACGAACGATTCTCCGCAGGATATATATCTGCGAAAGAAATTCAAAAAATACAAAAGATTACAATTCGTAGTGCGGAATGCAGAAAAGAGCGAAGGTTTCGGAATATATCAGATAGCAAAGACCTTTACGGTAGGCAACTTTGCGAAGAAATAAGAAAGGAGGGACGATATGTCTTTATCAGATCATAAAATTACGAGCTGGACGCAGGACGTTTCCTCCATGCCCGACAGGCCGTCTGCTTCCGGCTGGACATCATCACAGGTTAAGGCCGGATTTGACTCTAACAGTAATCAGCTGAAGGACGCGATCAACGGACTTATTGACGATTTAGAACCCGCAATAGAGGGAGATCAGGCGGTATTCATCGCAGTTTACGGCGAGACTGAATCGGCGGATATTGAGGCTGCGTATCAGGCCGGAAATGTCGTACTGGTAAAAAACGGAATACAGTTCGGCATTATGGACCTTAGAAATTCCGCCACATCGCACCACTTTATTGTTACGCACGGGAATACATATTATAACCTGATATGCGACAGCGACACATGGTCTGCAAGCTCATTACAGACTTTGGCGTCCATAGCAAGCCCAAATTTTATAGGGACACCGACAGCGCCGACAGCGTCGAGCGGCACCAACACAACACAGCTTGCGACGACGGCATTCGTACAGACGGCGATCTCGTCCAAGGCTCCGCTGGCGTCTCCCGCGCTGACAGGAACTCCTACGGCGCCGACAGCGTCGAGCGGCACCAACACAACACAAATAGCGACTACGGCCTTTGTGAATGCGGCAGTCAATAATATAGACAATATATATATAGCTGATTATGCCGACGCTGACGGGGCAGAGATAATGGCAGCACACGAAAGCGGGAAAGCGCTGTTCCTGCACCTGCCGCCAACAGAAACGCTCTGGTTCGGGACAACGCAGGAAATGATAATGTCTTTATACGGGATATGGGGCAACGGTTCTCCGTCATACAGTATTTACTTCGGCGCAGTGGACACTACGGGGATGTGGTCTGTATATATTACTTACGATACAAGCGACGATACCACGTTTAAGGATTATCCAATACGTTATGATTTTGTGGGCACATCCGGCGGCACGATGACAGGGGCATTAACCCTTTCGGGAGCGCCGACACAAAACCTTCACGCGGCAACAAAGAAATACGTAGACGACGGATTATCCGCAAAACAGAACACTTTAACATTTGACGACAGCCCGACTGAGGATTCGGCGAACCCCGTAAAATCCGGCGGAGTATATACGGCCTTAGAGGGCAAGCAGGACGCAGTTTCCGCCAGCGGAATTTTAAAAGGCGACGGAGACGGAGGCATTACAGCGGCAACAGCAGGCACCGATTATCAGGCTCCATTAACTGCCGGCACAGACTATCAGACACCGTTAGTTGCCGGAACGGACTATCAGACGCCTTTAACAGCCGGAACGGACTATCAGATACCGTTAGTTGCCGGAACGGACTATCAGACGCCTTTACCTTCCCAGACGGGCAACAGCGGAAAGTTTCTTACTACTGACGGCACAAACATGAGCTGGGCAGCCGCAGGAGGCGGCGGAGGCGGAGCGGGACTTCCCGACCAGACAGGAAAATCGGGGAAATTCCTGACGACCAACGGGACGGACGCAAGCTGGGGAGATATACCGTCGGATTCCACTAAACAGGCGAAGATCACGGCAAACGGACTTCTGAAAGGCGACGGGAACGGCGGAGTGAGCGCGGCGGTTTCGGGTACTGATTATCAGGCTCCTTTGACGGCAGGCACCGATTACCAGACGCCGTTAGTAGCGGGTACAGACTATCAGACGCCTTTACCGTCACAGAGCGGAAATTCCGGAAAGTTTTTAACGACGGACGGATCAGCTATGAGCTGGGCGGCGGTAACGGCTTCGGGAGTAGGAGCGCTTCCTATATCCGGAGGAACATTAACGGGAGCGTTAGTGTTGGCGGGTGCTCCAACAGCAGACTTAAATCCTGCGTCGAAAAAGTATGTGGACGATATATGCGGGGACATTGAAACGGCATTAACTACGATCAATACAGCGCTGGGAGGATTGATATAATATGAGTATTTCAAGTTTATTATCAAGTATATCCGGCTATGTATCGACGCTTGACACCATAAGAACAAACATCAGGAGCGCTCTTGCCAATAAAGGAGTATCGGCGTCAAATCACGATTTCTCCGACTTTGCGTCGGATATCGCAAGCATACCGGAAGGACTGACAGCCTCCGCCCTGAGCGTTACGACGAACGGCACATATACGGCGCCGACAGGAACGGCGTATACACCCGTTACAGTAGCCGTAGGACAGGTGATTCCTTTAGATCTACCAGATGACGGCAAGACGAGAATACGCTACAAGATACCCGAAAACGCAGACTCTCACGCAAAAAAAGTGACGCTGATGTTTTACCATGCGACAGGGACGACTGCAACGTCAGTAGACTGGGGAGACGGCTCCGCCGCAACAAGCTCTTCCGGCAGCGGAAGAAAAACGCTTACCCACACGTACAGCAGTTCGGGAGAGTACACCGCCGCAATAACTATCAGCGCAGGGACCATATATTTCGGCGGAGGAAACTCATACACGATATACGGCTCTTACAACAGCTCAGCCACTATATACCAGAGACCTTTTATACAGTGGATAGTGCTGGGGACAGGAGTAACGAAGCTGGACACATACGCTCTCTATTACTGCACCGGCCTTCAGGAGATCAGGTTTCCTTCAAGCGGATTTACGGCCATAGGACAGTACGCAATATCGTATTGCAGAGCGTTAAAAGAAGTCACTATTCCAAACACGGTGACAAGTTTGGGCACTTATGCGTTTTACAGCAGTTCAAGCCTGAAAAAAGCGGTACTGCCGACAAATACAACTTTGAAAACTATACCAGGCTACTGTTTCCGGTACTGTTACGGTCTCGAAGAGGTGACTATCCCGAGCCAGTTTACGACTATAGGGGAGTATTGCTTTGACAGCTGTTATCAGCTTTCTAACGTGACACTTCCGAGCAGTCTGACAACGCTAAATCAATACGCGTTTAACAACTGCATGAGGATAGCGTATCTGGCCATACCGAGCACAGTTACGAGTATCAGCGATTATGCGCTGGGCACAATGAGCTGTTTGCAAAAGTTGAGATTCAACGGGAATACGCCGCCGACATTGACATCAAACGCGATAGCAAATTTACAAACAACTTGTGTTATTTCGGTGCCTACGGGAAAAAAGAGTACATATACCAGCGCGTCGAACTATCCTTCCTCCAGCACATATACATACATAGCAGAGGCTGCCTAATATGGCAATAAATTAAGGGGTGAGAAAATATGGCAAAACAATCATTATCGGCGTACAGAGAAAACCTTAACGGGTCTGCGGCAAAGAGTACGTCCGGCACATCGAGCTCCAGTACGGCAGGGACAACAAAAGTGTCCGGCACAGCAAAAGCGGTTTCAACGCCAACGGTGAGCCAGACAAAGACGGTATCTTTGCAGCCGGCAAACACGAGCTCGGGAACGGCAAAGAGCACTTCTTCCGGATCGAGCGTAACATTCCAGCCAAACGGGACATCGAAGACAACATCAAGCTCAGGAACAGCGGGAAGCTCCGGCGGCGGAAATACAAATTACAGCTATAAGGATCTTTACAGGAATGCAGGCGTGGACAGCGCGGCGCTCAATAAAAAATCTTACGATCAGAACGACATAAAAACTTATGGGAATCGCGAGACGGCCTATAATTTCTATGACAAAAACACAGGCAAGACAAATACTGTTTACAGCAACTTAACAAATTACAAGGACGCGGCGAAGGCAGCGGGTTATGACCTTGCAGACGAAGGAAAAACATGGTCTTTAAGTTCGGCGGCGTCTTATGGCGTTGCTGGTTCGTCGGGAAGAGGGACTTCCTACGGAGCGAGCGGAGGCTCTTATGTATATAATCAGCCCGCGTCCGGCGGGTTCTACGGCGAGGCTATGAGAGCAGTCAACAACGCCAACGACCAGTACGGAGGCCTGCAAAATGTTGTGAGAAACAACGACAGTCAGTATAAAGAATATATGCAGGGGAATTATCTGCCTATATACGGACAGGATCCGAATACAATCAACTGGAGCGAAGTCGCAAACGGGACAGCGGCGCAGAATTTCTACAACAACGACGGAGTTCTGGCGCAGGAACCCGTGATTGAACAGCAGACCAATAATTTCTGGGACAAGTACCTTCAGAACCTTCAGGAAGGACTTGCTTATAATGCCGTGGATCTGGCGTACACTCCGCCTTCATACGGAGAAACTTCGATTTCCGACGCTGTGAACAACGCAATAGAAAACGGAGCAAATGCACTGGGATATAATCCATACACAAGTTATATGCAGTACCAGCCGATAAACGCGGCGCAGTGGAATTACGACGTGCCGGAGACGGTGAGAATGCAGAACCAGTACGGGAACTATACACCGGCAACTACGGCTTACGGAGATATGCTCAGTTCTGCCGTTTCCGACGCGGATCTTGCTATGGCCCAGTACTGGAGCGAGATAGCGGCGACGGCTAAGAGCGAGAATGACAGGCAGTATGCGCTGAGACAGGCGCTTAATTATCGTAATAAAATAGCGTGAAAGGAGTAATACTATGGGATTTTTTTGTTTAGACGCGGCAGGAATTATGCACGGATATGAGGAATTGGAAACAGCGTTGGTAAAATGCAAACAGGGAAAGATCGTTACAAACGATTTCCGTATAAAGGGCGGCTTTCCCGTAGATTTCGAGGGAGACGCTTATATAATGTACTCAGCTGACAGAGAAAAGAATCAGCGTAACTTCCCCGAAATTTTAGGCAAAATATATAACGAGTGCGCAGAGGGTATCGAAGTAAAGGACCTTACCAAAGAGGAAAAATAAAGCAAAGGGGGCCTGACTTATGCTGATAACAATCGTAGTAGCGGTTTTTGCAAGCGCGGGTTTTTGGTCTTTTATCAACAGGCTTATGCAAAACAAGGGTGAAAAGTCGCCGGAGCGGCAAATGCTTTTAGGGCTGGCTCACGACCGGATATGTTATCTTGCGGAAAAGTACATAGAAAGGGGCTGGATCACCCGTGACGAGTATGAAAATCTGCATGATTATTTATATCTGCCCTATAAGAGGCTGGGCGGAAACGGCACGGCAGACAGATTAATGGAGGAAGTAGACAGGCTTCCCATACGGCAAAAGGACGGTGATTTACAATGAAGAAAGAAACCATTATCAGGACGGTAATACTTTTATACGCGCTTTTGAATCAGATCCTTACCATGACGGGACACAGCATTCTCCCCGTTGGAGAGGAACAGCTGACGGAGCTGGTGAGTGTTGGATTTACGGTAGTTGTTTCCCTCATAGCATGGTGGAAGAATAACTCTTTCACGGCAGAGGCGATCGAGGCGGACAAATATCTTGAGCAGCTGAGAGGGGATCGCGATGTATAAAGTGAGCACGGACCTTTTGAGAACAGGGCACAGGTTACGCCCTGGCGGACATTACGGCAAGATATCAATCACTATCCACTCAACGGGCAACACCGGCTCCACAGCGGAGAATGAGAGGGCTTGGCTGGACAACAGAGCCAACGACAGACAGGCTGCATGGCATTACGTTGTTGGCAACAAAAAAGTGATACAGGCTATCCCCGAGGACGAGGAGGCCTGGCACTGCGCAAGATCAGAAGGCAATAAGCACAGCATAGCAATCGAGATCATTGAGAGCGGAGACCGGACGCAGGTCCTTAATACAGCGGCGGAGTTCACGGCTGATCTTCTCAAAAAATACGGCTGGGGAACAGATAAGCTGTTGCGGCATTTGGACTGGTCCGGTAAGAACTGCCCGAGAATACTCATAGACAAAGGATATATCAAGAACGGGCTCAACTGGGCGTGGTTCGTAGCGACGGTTGAGGCGTTTCTGAAAGGAGCTGAGAAGGTGGTAAAGCCCACAAAGGAGAAGATCCAGATTGACGGCAAGGAGTACGAGGCCGAATGCGTGAACATCGACGGGTATACTTACTGGAAGGTACGTGACCTGGCGGGACCTATGGGGTATGATGTAAGCAATAAAGGTAAGATGCCTGTATTAAATAAGAAGAGATAAAAGAAAGTATAATATAGGTAAGAAAAATGCAGGAAACAACTGCGAAGCGTCTCCTGCAAAAAGTCATAAAAAAGTCATACGAGAATTTGTTTTTTTCATATTTATTATGAAAATCTATAAAATAAGCATTATATCATAAACCGGAATGCACTGAAATACAAGACCTTCTGAAAGAAGAGGGTTTTGGGAAAGGGGATGAGGAAAGTTCAAATCCCACTTTCTCCGTTAAAAATCCTGCTAAATTGCGGGATTTTTATTTTTGAAAGTCATATTTGCGTCATATTATGAGTGGTAGAGTTTGTTAAAGTGCTGGGCAAGCATTGTGTCATACTTGGCGGATTCGGTATCAAAGGTATGCTGATATATCGTTTTCATAACGCTTGCAGTCGCCCAGCCTCCGCGCTCCATGGCGTATTTGTCCGGAACATTAAGGGCAAGCATGACAGAGGCATTATAATGCCTTAATGAATGGAAGGTAAATTTATTAAAGTCATTCTTCTGGATAATTTTCAAAAAACGGTTGGAAATTGCCCCGGGGGAGAGAGTGACGATGAATTTACCTTCTTTTTTTTGTTGTCTTAAAAAAGCGGCCAAAATCGGCGGCATAGACAAGGTGCGATAACTTGTGTATGTTTTTGGGTCTTTGATTATCCACTGGTTTTTATCGTTCTGGACTTTGCCGTGGCGCACGGTTATTTTATTTGTTTCAAAGTTTACATCATCCCAGCTCAAGGCGCAGACTTCGGATCGGCGCAGGCTGAGAGTGGCTGCAAGCAATACAGGAATATACATACAGGTGCCTTCTGTAAGCTCCAGCAGCCTTGAAACATCCTCATCGGAAGGAATGTATTTCTCTTTTTTAATTTTTTTCGGAAGGGTGGTTCTTATTGTCAGCTCCGGACGGAATACCGCAAGGGCTGCAGTCAGCAGACCATGAGCGTTTTTTACCGTTTTCGGAGAGTGGGTCAGGGATTCCAGGTTAACTGCCTGCTGTATCTTATCACGAGTAAGATCGAGGAGAGCAACGGGCATTAATAATCTGAAATTATTCCGGCGTACAGCCTTATATGCTTTAATGGTGCTGGGTGACAGGATATTGCTTTTGAGTTCTATATACCTGTCTATGGCCTGACCTACGGTGATATTAAGAGGCTTCCCTTCGGACTCTACAATATCCTTGATTTGTTTTGCTTTGATTTTGGCGGCTGTTTTTGTTTTTTCGGTTATGGAGTGATATATATTTTTCCCGTGTTCGTCTTTGCCGAGATAGACACGGATCCTCCATGTGCCGGCTTTTGTTCTTTTTGGCTCAGCCATTTTTAAGACCTCCTTTATTGATTTGTCAGGCGGTCTATGATATAATGATAATGCGAAAAAGCGCAAAGTGCATACCCATTCACAGACCGCTTTTATTATATCCCCTGTTGCCGCAGGGGACTTTTTTTTACTCTTCCATATACTGTTGTGCGATAGGATGATCACTCACAAGGCAATCCATAATAAATTCATCATAGGATTTGCCCTGAATATCGGCAGAGATGGTAATAATATCTTCCAGGAAAAGAGAGTAGTCAACGTAGGAGTTGTATTCTTCCTGAAGAGCGTCATAATCATCCTGCAGAGCTTTATAATCCTTATAGGAATAATAATCAAGCTCATCGGATTTAGCTTCCTTTTCAATTTCCCTGGCAGATACATATTCCCAGTAGGCATCCGGCATACAATCCTGACAGGGTACATAGGGTTTATATTCCTTTGCTTCATCATAGGTATCGAAATATACTCTGTTTTCTTTTGATATGGATTTTATGTCCTTGCAGCTTGCATCATGTATTTTGTTTGTATTGGTATTGGCGACAAATCCCGTCTGATGCAGAAAGGATCCTGTCCGGACGCATCCGGCGCAGGCAACGCCAAGAACAAATACAATGGCCATCGGTATAATAATATTGCTCAGAAAAAGCAGTATACCGAGAAAAACTGCGAATACTTTATTTTTCATTATATCCCTCCTTACACATTGACGATAAATTTAACGACTTTCCCCCTTATGACTACCGGCAGAGTTTCTACGTCCTCACAGGTAAAGAACATGGGATCATAACGGGGATTAAAAGAAACAAGTGTCAGACCCCTTTTATCCTTTAATATCTTTTTGCAGGTGCCGTTCTCTCCTTTGATGAGCACTATTGCGATGTCTCCGCTGTCTACATCCGGCTGTACCTTTACGATAGCTATATCGCCGTCGCAGATCCGAGGCTCCATACTGTCGCCCTGGATGATAACGCCGAAATATTCTCCGTCTCTTGCCATGCTTTCTGGTATCTCTTCCCAGTCAACAATATTTTCTATGGCGTCTATGGGTACGCCTGCGGCGACGCAGCCCAGAACGGGGATGCGGACGGATCTCGTTGTCTGTTCGGAAATATTTTCTTTAACACTTTTTAACCAGGCATATTTATTACGATGTGCAGAGTTGCCGATAAGATAATCCATATCTACATTAAAATAATCTGCAATAGCTTCTAAAGTTTCAATCCCTGGCTCTCTTTCTCCACGCTCATACATATTTATACTGCTTTTTGAGATGCCGATTTTATCGGCTAATTCTTGTTGTGACATACCTGCCTGATTTCTTAGCAGGCGCAAACGTACATTAAAGTTACTCATATAAATACCTCCTGTAAAGAAGTATAAAGCACAGAATGTGTTATGTCAATTATACAAAATGCACAAATAGTGCGTTTATAAATGAACACAATTTGTACTTGACGAATATTTATTCAAGGGTGTACAATGTGAGTACAAATAGTGCATAGCGGGGAGGTGAATAAATGACCGGCGAATTATTAAGAAAGCTTAGAGGAAACAAAACAGCAGAAGAGGTCGCTAAAGATATTGGTGTATCAAAATCTGCACTGCTTATGTATGAAAGAGGAGAAAGAACTCCGAGGGACGAGATAAAAGTTAGTATTGCTAAATACTATCATAAAACTGTAGAGGAAATTTTTTTTGCTGATATTGAGTACTAATAGTACTCATATAGGGGAGGTGAATAAATGGATATCGAAAATAAAATTAAAGAGCTGGAAGAAAGCATAGTATTGACAAACAAATCAATAAGACTGCAGGCATGGTCAATATTAGCCAATACTGCGTCTATCGGAATAATCTTGTTTAATGTTTGGAAACTAAAGCAAGTATTGTAAGCGCCAGCATTATCAATGTAGCGGAGACAACAATTTTATTCAAAATATAACTCTTTTTGTTAAGGGAATAAGAATCTTCCGTAAGACGGAGAAGCTGATTTTTATCCGCAAGATGTTTTAAATAAGCGGTGCCACGGAGCGTAATTTTTAAATTTTTAGAATTTACAAAAGAATACTTTGCGGGCTCAGGCACAGGAAAAAGCAAACCGTAATTTATAAGAGTTGAAACTTTTTCAGGGACAGTTTCAAAATATTGCGGTGTGCCGTCTGAAAATGATTTTAATGTTTGAAGTTCTTCGGAAGTAAGAGAGATTTCTTCAAAAGGGGTATCTAACATACATAAGACCTCGATTTTTACTTAATATCTTCAATTATACCACAAAAACATGAAGGAGGAAATATGGACAATTGGAACGAGTATGTATATGTACGTATGCATCAAAGTGAAGTAGAAAAGCAAGCAAAAGCAGATTATGAAGAAATGATAAGTGGAAATTATGAAAAGTGGGAAGCTTTTTTAAAAAACCATGATATGCAGGACAAATATGTTCAGGATCGAATAGATGTATTAGAACTTAGAAACAGAGAGTTATCTAATAAATTAAATAAGCTAATAATTATTTATTTAATTATAACTTGTGTTTACATAGCTATTCTTGTTTTAAAGTTTTTGAAATAGGACAGACCGAGAGGAGGCGGGAGAAGTTTGAAAAGAGGAGGCAACAAGATTTACGCATTTGTCTGCGCTAATATTTGGGGATATATGAAAGCAGAAGGGAAAAATATAGACGACCTGGCGGCGTGGACGGGCAGAGTCGCGCCATCGACCATGTATCAGAGGCTCAGAGAACCGGAGAACTTTCGGCTTAGCGAGCTTATAGCGATAGCAGACAAAATGGGCATGACAGTATCAGAGCTGATAGGAGACAGGAGGAATAACAATGTTTGATTTCACGATAGTTAATTATAAGAAATACAAGGTGGATATGGCGGTATATACAAAGGTCCTTGTTGATATGCTGACAAACGAGGTCCCTATATGCGAAGTAGAAGGGTACGTTAAGACGATAAAAAAAGAGCTGGACAAGGTCCTTGAGAAGAAAGTGGAGATACCGGAGATAGGGAGGAGGGATTAACGGCGAATGTATTGTGTAGCGTTAAAGAGGCTGAGAGCGCGAATGGTCGAAAAGGATATGACGGCGGAGGATCTGAGCAGGCTTTTAGGACTGTCGGTCAATTCGGTTTACAGGCGGCTCAACGGAAGATCGCCCTTTACCATAGACGAGGTACATATAATATGCGAGGAATTGGGTTTGACGGAGTTAGGTATCAAGAGGACGTTTTTTGCGGAGAAATAAAAAAAGGAAGCTCGCCCGCAGAGACAAACAGCCTGAAAAACTGCGGGCAAAGCATCCCAAAACAACGTAATTATATTACCACGTTTCGGGGAGAAAGTCAAGAGGAAAGGAAAGGCTGAAATGAGTAACGATACTTTAAGACATTGTGAGGAGCGCTGGCTTGATCCTGATTGCGATGATTATATAAACGCACACAGAGGCGGCATTGATGATGATGCGGGATGCGAAATTGTGATCTGCGAGTTTCACGATGGCTATGTGTACGAACATGAGATATTAGACGTTGGCGGTTTTCATATTTGCGAGGATTGCGCCTCTGAAATAGTAGAGGCATGGAATAAGCGATACGGAGGGACGAAATGATAAATCAGATAGTTATAGCGTTTGCGATTGCAGGCACAGTCGCGGGCAACACACAGGTCAAGACGGTGGAATTAAAAGACCCGTTTTATGAAGAAGTTATTAAGGTGGTAGAGCCTGAAAGGGATTATTACACCGTGACATTTGAAACTACTGCTTATTGTCCGTGTGCTAAGTGCTGCGGTAAGTCAGACGGAATAACAGCAAGCGGAACTTATGCGACAGCGGGACGGACGATAGCAGCTCCGAGCAATTACGCATTCGGTACGGAAATTGAAATAAACGGGAATGTGTATGTTGTAGAAGATAGAGGCGGAGCTATAAAAGGGAATCGAATTGATATATTCTTTGATTCTCATTCCGAGGCGAATAATTACGGGAGACGGACGGTAGAGGGGAAGGTGTTTTATTAAGTGATAGGATTTAAAGTTTTTGAAAGTGACTGGACGTGCAGAGGGTTTAAGTACGAAATTGGGAAAACATATCATCACGAAGGTATGCCTGTTTGTTGCCAAGAGGGTTTTCATTTTTGTAAAAAATTAGCGGATTGCTTTGATTATTATCCTTTTGTTTCAACTAATAAAATTGCCTTTGTTGAATCGAGAGGAGCGGTTGTTTCTGATGATAACAAAAAGTTTTGCACAAACGCAATAAAAATACTTGCCGAAATTGACTGGCATACGGGTTTAGAATTGGTCAATACGGGGCAAGCCTGCACTGGACTTTGTAACAGCGGAAACCGTAACAGCGGAGACTGGAACAGCGGAGACTGTAACAGCGGAAACCGTAACAGCGGAAACCGTAACAGCGGAGACTGGAACAGCGGAAACCGTAACAGCGGAGACCGTAACAGCGGAAACCGTAACAGCGGAGACTGGAACAGCGGAGACTGTAACAGCGGAAACTGTAACAGCGGAGACTGGAACAGCGGAGACTGGAACAGCGGAGACTGGAACAGCGGAGACTGGAACAGCGGAGACTGGAACAGCGGAAACTGTAACAGCGGTTTTTTTAACACTACAACACCGAAATTGCGATTTTTTGATGTAGAAACAGATATCAGCTTGCAGGAATGGATGGATTCTGATGCTTATTACGTTATGCGGACAATGCCAACTCCAACAAACATGTGGATTCTAATTGAAGATATGACGATAGAAGAAAAAATACTACACGAAGAATCGGAAACTACGGGTGGGTATCTCAAAAAGGTTGAAGTGACAACAGAACAATTAGACGGCTGGTGGCAAGGCTTATCAGATCAAGACAAAGCCGTAATTAAAAACATTCCGAATTTTGATGCACAAAAATTTGCGCAGATTACCGGAATAAGCGAGGAGTTGATTGATTAATGGAAAAATTAAAACCGTGTCCGTTTTGCGGCGGAGAGGCGGACGGTAGAAGGGAAGGTGTTTTATTGAGACCAATCAAGGTATTGAGCTTGTTTGACGGTATCTCCTGCGGAATGGTGGCGCTGGAGCGTGCGGGAATACCTGTTGAAAGGTATGTGGCTTACGAAATTGACAAATACGCAATCAAGGTGAGCGAAAAGAACTATCCTCAAATCGAACATTGCGGAGATGTGTTTGACGGGGATTTTACGCAGTACAAAGGGTTTGATCTGCTGATAGGCGGAAGCCCCTGCACATACTGGAGCGTGGCCAAAAAGAGACGGGAAACAACACCTGACGGCATAGGCGGCCAGCTCTTTATGCAGTACGTGAGAGCCTTAAAAGAGAGCGGCGCCAGGTGGTTTCTGTATGAGAATGTCAACTCAATGCGGAAGGAGATCAGAGCGTTTATAACAGAACAGTTAGGCGTTGAGCCGATAATGATAAATTCTGCTCTGGTATCGGCACAGCAAAGAAAAAGACTTTACTGGACCAACATCCCGAATGTGATTCAGCCTGAAGACAAAGGGATTCTTTTAAAGGATATTCTGATGGGGGGGGTGGCCTTTAACGTGAAATCCTATACCATAGACGCACAATATATGAAGGGAAGCAGCCTGAAACATACTTTTGAAAAGCACAACAGAACTCTTGTTGCCGAACCCGTAAGAGTTGGCGAAGTCGGTAAATATCAGTCGGACAGAGTATACAGTGTTGAAGGCAAGAGCGTGAGCATAAAAGCGAACGGCGGCGGTGCAAAACCAGGCTTATATCAAATCGATCTGCCGGACGGCGATTATATCATCCGCAAGCTAACGCCGATAGAAGCAGAGCGGCTACAGACTTTACCGGACGATTACACGGCTGGGATCAGTAATACACAAAGATATAAGTGCATAGGCAACGGCTGGACGGTAGATGTCGTGTCTCATATTTTAAAGGGGATGAAGGAAGAATGAGCGAAGAATTAAAAGTAGGCTGGATAAAGACAAGAGAACAGAAACCCGAAAAATGTGAGGTGGTATTAGCCTACACGGGCGAAGACAACGGTATATACATAGAGGCTTGTGCAGAAGTGTTGGAATGGACGGGAGAGCAGTTTTTTGATTATCGACATTCATTATGCGGGTACACGCCGGAGAAAGCTCCGTTTTGGATGCGTATTCCAGATTTGCCGGAGGTGGAAGGGAGAGTGTATTTTTGATGCAGTTCGAGAATATAAACGGAGTATTTACCACGATGGGAGCGACAAATCATTCTCTGGAAGATAGGGCTACATTGGATTATTACGCTACCGATCCGAAAGCCGTTGATTGGCTTATGTCTGTTGAGAAGCTTGCGCCTGTAATATGGGAACCTGCCTGCGGAGAGGGGCATATATCAAAGAGACTTGAGGAATACGGAAAGACGGTTATCAGCACAGATCTTGTGTATAGAGGCTATGGAAAGCCTGAAAGCGTAGACTTCCTGAGGACAAGCGTTAAAGATTTTGAGGGCGATATTGTGACAAATCCGCCATACAGACAAGGGCTTGAATTTGCGCAAAAGGCTCTTGAAAGTGTCCGCGGGGGGGGGTACAGTCGCTATGTTTTTGAGACTGTTATTCCTTGAGGGAAAGAAACGAAAACAATTCTTTCTTGAAAACCCGCCGAGGCGGATATATGTGTTTTCGTCAAGAATAGACTGTGCGAAAAACGGCGATTTCGGGAAAACAAAGAAGGCTGTTTGTTTTGCATGGTTTGTATGGCAGAAAGGATGGAAAGGAGAGACGGTTGTTAAATGGATTGGATAAAGACAAGTGAGAGATTGCCGGATAACGCAAACAAACCGGGGGCATTTTGTCCGAGGTATCAGGTTATAACGCCATATGGAATCACGGAAGGATGGTTTAATCCGTATGAACACAAAGAGGGTGGAAGATGGTATGCGCTTATTTGGTTTATGCGCGAGCCATACTGCCAATGCAATATAGACTTGATTCATGGGGATATTCCGAAACTCATTGAAAATATTGATGTATTAGCATGGATGCCGTTACCAGAGCCGCCGGAGGTGGGAGAATGAGTTGGTATAATACATCAGAGCATTTACCTAATCAAGAAGAGTGGGTAATAGGGTGCGGAGTGCTTGAAGACTATGAGATAATACGTTTTTGTATTTTAGATGAAAATACAGATAAAGAGTGGCGCTGCTGGCAAACAAAAGATGATTATTTTTTAGGTCTTGACACTATGCCTTATTGGTCCTTTTTTGAAAAATTACCCGAAGAATGGAAGAGGAAGAGAAAACAGACTGAATCGGGGCCGTGGAGTACTTATAAGTATATGTGGGAAACATTAAAATCCGCCTGCGAGACCGATTCTGATTTTCCAGTGACAGGGCGCAATGTTTTAGATCACATGAACTTTATGGAAAGAACATACGGCATACAGGAGGATGACGAGGAATAATGGAGCACTTAGAACACAGGAGAATATACGATCAGAGCGCAAAGGCGGACGAGGGCAAGGCGAAGATCAGCTTTGTGCCGCCGCAGATAGTATATGACATAGCGGAAGTCAGAGAGTACGGAAACAGGAAATACGGGAGTCCCGACAACTGGAAAACGGTTGGGGTGACGCGGTACATAGACGCTTTGGGCAGGCATTACCTTGAGATGTTAAAGGACCCCTACGGAAAAGATCCCGAAAGCGGAATCGAACACTACAAACATATTGCCTGCAATGCGGCGTTTATATGTGAAATGTTGAAGGATGAGGACAAATGAGTTATAGCTCTGTTGACAGGATTTGCGAAAAGTGCAGGAGGTATCAAAACAACGAGTGCAAGGGGCTTTTAGAGTATTACTGGACGGACTGTCTGATCTATCTGCCCCGAAAGAAAAAGAAGGTGAAGTATGGGCGTATCGCTGGAAAAAGCTCACAAGAAATACCAGAGGGAGCGGTTGATAAATGACACTCTGAGAAAGGCGGAAACGGAGATAATTAACGTCGTAAGCTCAAACTGTCTGGCGGCCTGCTGTCTGGTGCTCCATGACAAGTTCGGATTCGGAAAAAAGCGGCTGACAGAATACATGGCCTGGGTCTATGACTGTTTCGATTCCATATCGAGAGATTATGTGAGCTTTGAAGATCTGAAAGAGTGTATTTATGACGAAATGGGAATTGATTTTGACGAAGTGGAAAAAGAACGGCTTTTATTGATGATAAAGAGGAAAAGAGGCGAATTTTGATGAATATATATCATAAGTATCATGTGGACAAGATGACGGAAAGAGAAGTGTATATCACTCTGGGAGAGGTACTTACGAAGCTGGAACAGGTCACGCGCCTTGTATTATCGGCAAAATATAACTGCCGCATGCTTGACGAAAGGGAGCTGTTATATGCTTTGGGATATTACGAGGACGCGGAAAACAGCGATTGGCCGGAGTTCAACCCCGTGAAGGATCTGGGACTTGAAAGCGCTGACGAGCTGAAAGGCGGCGTTGACAAATGCTGAGTTTATACGAGATAAATCAGGCGATACAGGCCTGTTTTGACGAGGAAGGGAATGTTATTGACGCTGACGCGCTGGAATACTGGAGGAACGAGGAAACGGGAGCTTTGGGCCGCTGGATAATAAATCTGCGGGCGGAGAGCCAGGCCTACAAGGACAGAGCGGCGCTTTTCACGGAACGGAAAAAGGCCGTCGACAACAAGATCGAGAATCTTGAAAAGCGGCTTGCTGAGAGGCTGCAGGGCCGGAAATACAAGGATTTCGATGTGCAGATAAGCTGGAGGCGGTCCCAGAGCGTTGAGGTGTCCGACGTTGAGGCGCTGCCGGAGGAATTTGTTGTTACGGAAACAACATCGAGACCCGACAAGGCCAAACTGAAAGAGGCCCTTAAACTGGGCGAGATCATAGAAGGCGCA
>Ga0265298_10003888_pt1 | contig 19394 bp, 30 predicted proteins | sample AusTroGonzalo_MG_3_FD_193486 | JGI IMG/M metagenome (GOLD analysis project Ga0265298, IMG submission 193486) | Bovine rumen microbial communities from tropical cattle in Woodstock, Queensland, Australia - Gonzalo_01 | ecosystem: Host-associated > Mammals > Digestive system > Stomach > Rumen ... | reverse complement strand
ACATCTTATACATTAAATTAGTCTTATTCATAATTACACTCCTTACATTAATCCTTCAGCCCAAGAAGTATCACCAAGAATTCTCTTCTCAGCTTTCTTTTGAGCTTCTTTGGACGTAGTTCTTGCGTCAATAATCTTAATTTGACCCATAAGACCCATGACACCGCTATCTTGTTTACCGCCATTCTTAAGCAGCGGATTAGCAGCTTGCACAATCTTCTGTGCGTCTTTTGCAAATGCGTTACCATAGAAATTAGATACGGATTCAAAATTAATCCGTTTGCCTAATGCTTCGAGAACCGCATTAAACCATATGTAAGCCATATCGTTTATTTTGTTCTCGTCTACTTCGCCCAGGTGAGCAGCGACGGCAGCAGCCGCCTCGTCTAAGCTTAGTGTTTCTGCGCCTGGGCTTCCTTGTTTTTTCTTGCCGCTTCTTCTTTCTCATCGACATGATTGATTCGACCGAATATTTTTACGATCTGGTCAATTGTCTCAGCGTCAAGGTCGTCATAATGATCACGAACAAGAGTCTGATCATCAAAAACGGCAACAAGGAAGTCATATAAAAGCTCGTCTGCGCTTCGTCTTTCATCAAGAACGCCCTTATTATACGTAAGGAGTTCGTGAAGCGGAACGGCTTTAATAATCCCATAAGCCGAAGCAGCCTTGTTTCTGAAATACTTCAGCTTAGTGGGCTTGATTTCGATTTTCTGGGTGCCGATCATGACACAATTTTCTTCAATCATGCCAGACGGCATTTCTTCCTTTGCGGGAGATGCATCCGGAATAACCTCTACTTCGGGAGAAGCTTCTGGTGTTGTTTCAACGGGCTTAGATTCCGTTGGGGTTCCTTCAACCAATTTAGATTCAGTTGGTTGTTCCGGCATTTGTAAAACAACTTCCGGTAATTCTTCTTTAACCGGAGTAACGTTCGGTATTCTCGGCATTACTATACCTTCTTTCCTTCAAACCTTTATAAAAAAAAGGGGATACTGTTGTTACAGTATCCCCTAGACTATATCCTACTGTAACCTTATATATAAACCTTTAAGCAAGATTATAATCAAGCAACCCTCTTGTAAGAGATGGAGTAGGCAGCTTCATCAGCCTGCTTAGCATCCATAGCAGCAAGAGTAAACTGATATGTACCAGCAGTCTTATAGCTGGAGTCCATACCAGGCTGAGTGGTAACACGGCACTTGAACACCTTCACGGTCACATAACCGATGATAGCAGCATCCGTGCAGTCGTCGCCGTTGCCGTAGACGGGCCATTGCAGAATGGCTTCGCCCATAGCAGAGCTGCGGTTGTCGATCCGAGCTTCCTGCACCGGATCTTCAGTGTAGTAGTAGGAAACGGTGACCTTGTCGCCAACGTCGCCAGCCGCGAAGGTCAGGCGAGTCACGCCACTAATGGTTTCCCTCTTGAACTTGCCAGCGGAAGCCGTCTGAGCAGTCTCTTCCATCATGCCGGTATCTTCGGGATTCACGACAGGATAAGGAATGGAGATTGTGCCGGGTTCAGCCTGATGGGTCAGTTCAACATGGTTCTCACCGTCGACATCCAGAGTCTCGGTGCAAGCCATCTTATAGGTGCTATTCGGCATGAACTTGGTAGCATTGGTCATAACGAACAGGTCCGCCTCGAACTTACCAGAGGTGATCTGCATTTCAAACGTAGAAGCACCGGGCAGATAAGCAACGGGGAACAGAGACCAGCCAGCATTTACTTCTGTGTACTGCACGTTAGGAGTAACAGTAGCAGCGGTCAGTTCGTCGAAATAGAAAATACGTCCATCACAGCGCTTGAACCACAGCCGCGGAACGTCGCCGACATAACCGGCAAACTTTTCAACATAAGTAGCCATAATATATGACCTCTCTCTTGTATTTATTTACAACCAAACGTCATTTCTGTCTCTCCCACAAAACATTAAATCTGTTTGTGTTGTATCGATTCAGAGGCCTTCAGTATAACCTTTGCAAAATTTACCCTTTGCTTGGGCGAAAGTTTATAAAACCTTCATGTAGTAATAAGAAACGGTTCTTCTTGCGTATCCCACTGTACGTGTTCCCAAATCAAGTCCGCCGTCTGCGGGCCAGAACCTATAGCCAGTTCCAGCAAGATACCGTTCACTTCGTAGTAACTTATCCAGTCTGTCAACAACTAAGTCCATGCGAGAAACAAGCCTATCGTCACCGATGTTATACATTTCATCTTTTTTTACATAGATATCAAATGTCATCATTATCTTTTTAACGTTAGGCACAGCGGTACTATCACCTACTGAATCTGCATATACAATTCTAACAATTTCGTCTGTTAACAGTTCATTAGTAAAACCAGCTCGAATAAAGTAACGATTTACAAATTGAAGAATGTTTGTCTTCGGAGGCAATTTCATGAGAAACTTCAAATCATGGTCGGGCCATATTACTTTACGAATAACCGTATTCCATGCATTAGTCCAATTTATCATTTAACCACCTCCGAGAGCAGAACCAATATATGTTTCTACTTCTTGTTCAACTTTCTGCATTATACCGTCCATAGTATCGGACATGGTTACCGTGACGAAACAACCATCCATTAATTCAGCTAAAATATGTTGTAAATGCTCATTCTGAGCGGCGGTTGCTTCGAGAGCACACTCTGTTGCAACTCTACTTTCTATTGCTCTCTGAATGTAATCTTCACTTAGAGAAGAATCATCGAAAGAATCACCGATAAACTCATCAGAATGAGCTTCAAACATTTGTTCTACGTTTGATGTAATAAGATCTGCATAATCTTCTGCTCCTTCTGGAATAGAAGCGAAATGAATATCATATGATATTGTAAAAGTAAAATTATTTATACCCATGCAGACCACCAGCAGCTCTCTTAGCTTGAAGCTTTAATGTACCGTAAGTTCCCGCTAAGTTAAGACCAACGGCGTTTACATCAACAATTTCATAGGTACAATTATCCCAATCAAAATATTGACCGATTTTAATATTCTTTGTTTGATGGTTGTACTGAACAGTCATAAGTGTAACAACACCAGCTATAGCGCCAGGAGTAGATGCAACGGCTGAAAACTCAGGACGGCCGTCATACCTATAAGCATTAGCTGGTAACCGGTCGACAATAATACGTTTTTTATTACGTTGACTGACAATAGAATAATCTTCTCCGCTAATAACGAAACCTTCTTCATCAACAAGATAACCATCTTCATCAACAACGGAATCCTTATACTCATATACCGTAAGCATAATATTACACCGTAAAGCACGAGAAGGAGCGTTATTGCTATCAAGGTGAACATTCCAGTCAAGTATATAAACTGTACGATCCGGCTCGATAAGCATATCACCTTTACGAATACCGCTTGTAACAGAACAACGTATATTCATATTGTTGTCGGTATTCTCGTATCTGCTTTTCGTTGAGTCTGGATATATTTCTCCACGAACATACTCCGGTGTATAGTTTTTTTTAAACTTATCGTACCAGTTATGAAGGATTTCAAAATCCATATTCGTGTTCGGAATATCCTGCGCAAGAAAAGCATCGAAGTCTGCCGCCAATGTTCTTGGCACCCGAAACCGTTTCGACGTTCCTTGCGGGTTGTAAGGAATAGACATTGGCGCAACTCCTTTCTTTAAAGCTCTAACTTGAGACTATTGAGAAAATCTCCGATGGTCATTTGATTTGCTCTGACTCCTCTTACGTAAAGATTATCCGGCAGTCGCTTGATTGCATTTGCATTATCAAGCATCTTGTGCCGTATTTTCTTAAAACGTTCGAGAATAGCAGGAGGCCATTCTTCTTTTTGTTTATAGTCACAGCAGTAATAGAAACCATCTTCGATTTCCATAAGCAAACGCATGAGTTCAAGATTTAGCATTTCTGTGTATTGAGCAAAGTCGTATTCTTTTTCTACGACCGTTTCAAGGTTTTTATTCCTGTACTCAATCTTAACTTGCAAATCATTCATACTATTATCAATCCCCTTACGAGACTCCAAGCGTATAACGAACCATTTTGTAATAGATAATTCGACGCTCGTTATCCAATTTTTCAATAGTGTCTCTCAGGTTTGCATACGGCTTGTCAGCGTTTGTTACCGTTAAAGCGTCAGTAGAATAACCAAATGTATTATTAACATCGCTTTGAACTTTGGAAAAGAAACCAATCTGCGAACAGATTTGAATATATCTTTTCTCGTCTAACGGAAACGTTGCATCGTAGCCATAATATGCTTCTTCTGGAGTTTCGACTGAGATAAATTTACTCTCGTCGTATTCGGTGGCTCGACCAGTATCGACGAAGAGCCGTTCAAGTCCATCTATAACCATACGTAAATAATTCTTATCGGTTAATGGAACTGGAGTTTCCTGCCACTCCGTCTGTTCTTTTAGCCATTCGGCTAATTGAGTTAAGTTTAACATACTGGTAGCCTCCATTTATTTAGTCGTCAAACACATTGGCTTCTGGAAGCTTTGCTAAAATGAGTTTCATTTTGCTTGTAGACAGATCCATTTCCTTAGCTTTATCTAAGATGGCATGAAGTTCAATCGGATCCTCGATGTCTGCTAACCAAGATTCAATCTGTTTGGCAGATTTTTTCAGATTTGCGCTGATTTCTTCCTCTCCGAAATGCTTTTCGGAGTATGTATCTGTATAACCGCCAAGGTCTTCCAGCGTAAGATCCTTACCGTCATCAGTCACGGCAACAAGTTCCCGTGAAGAGAAAGGCTTTTTCTTTCCCCTTGCAATACTTTCCAGATACAAAATGTCGTCAACAGATATAGTCAGGAAACTTCCAGACCTGATTACAGGCTGCTGACCGTTCATAAGGGTAATTCCAATATCGTATCCACACCTGTTGAATACGCGAAACCTCTTTGTACCGTCCATAATTCCTTCAATCCTTTCAATTTAAGAAGAGGGGAGAGCCGAAGCTCTCCCCTTTGTAGTATAAAGTTAACCGATCTCGTGCGCACCAGCGGTAGGATTCTTGCCAACCACGAACGCAGCGCCGAACCAGGTGTACAGAAGGACTTCTGTCACGCGGTCGTCGATGTTCTGAGCCGCCATAGAATTGATGCCGCCCTCGTTCACGATCTTCAGGTTCCGCATTTCAGCGGACTGTCCACCGGGAATGATGTAAATCCAGTCGGGATTCAGCACGGGAGTAATGCCATCAGCCTTGTAAGCATTGGTCATGCCAACAACGTCGGCACCCTTCCACTTACCAAGGTAACCATTCTGGTTATGCTCATCCAGCATGTTGCCAGAGTACGCCCAAGTGGGAGTAGCATTGATGGTCATGCCAGCGGAAGCATCCAGATTGCCAACAGCGGCGATGTCGCCCAGCAGAGTCACGGGACCAAGCCGACGGAAGTGCAGCACTTGCTGCTCCAGCAGAGAGGGGTTGAAACCACCGGTGCTCTTCGCATACCACGGGGTCTTGTTCACGCCCTGGAAGCCAGCTTGCAGAACGTTCTCCACGATCTCCAGCTTCTTCTCTGTGATCTTGGCATTTGCTTCACGAATCAGGTCGGTCATGTTGAAACGACCAGCCTTCAGGTCGACAATGTTGATAGCGGGACGAGCAGAAATTTCCTTCGTCCCAACTAACAGCTGGTGGTCAGAGATATAGCTACGAGCAGTGGTTGCGCCCTTAGCCTGCACATAAGCATGGATGCCGTCTGTACGGACTTTGAAAGCAGCCTTCTCGCCATAGCCAACATTCTTTTCATCGGCAACAGCGCCGAGGAAGTCCAGAGCCTTATTTTGCAGCTCTTCAACGGTAAACGCGACGATCTGACCGATCTTGTGGCAAGTCTGAGGATTCAGATCTTCCAGCAGTTCGGAGATCAGGTTATTAGCCTTTTCAATCTGATCGGTATCGACACGTTCATTCTGATTCTGTGCGGCCAGAACCTTAATCAGCTTTGCACCGCGTACAATATTGATATCAGTCATGTTCGTTCACCTCCGATTAACCGATCAGGCCGGTCGCCAGAACGCCGTAGGCTGTGCCCACGGTATACTGGTTCGCAGCACCGCTCACAATAAATTCTTCGCCGACAAGCAGCGGATGAGCCCGCAGAAGTTCGCCAACCGGAACCAGATGGTTGCGATTGTCGTATTCAGCCTGGTCATTGAAATACTCGTTTCCGTTCTCGACAAAGTAGTACCGCTTGTTCAGCTTGTCGACGACAAAACGATAACCGAGTTCACCGTAGATATCGGTGATCTCTTTACAGATGAGCTTAGTGGTAGAATCAGCGGAAGGCAGTTCCAGAGCGTCGTTATTCTGCACCATAATGGTACCATTAGCAACCGGAGCAGCCGCGCCATTTACCAGTTCGCCCTCATAAACATAGCCCTGAAGCTTTGTCATGTAGCCACTCATAGTAAATCATTTCCTTTCGTAATATTAACCAGCTTATTTACTAAGCAGGTCACGTCCGCTCTTCTTCTCGACGGGCTGAAGCAGATCATAGTAATCTGCTTTGGTCGTCATAGAATCGACGAACGGATTAACCGCTTCTGCGGAAACGTTTAACTTTTCGACAGAAGCAGCAACATGCTGTTCTTTAAGAGATTTGATTTCTTCTGCCAGAGCTTTAACTGTCTCTGTCAGTTCAGCAATCATCTCTTCAGCCGTTTTCTTCTTTTCCTCATCGTTTTCAGTCCGAGGAATGTCTTCTTCTTCAACGTCCCCGGGAGCTTCGTCACCGGAATCGTTGGCATTTCCCGCATCGGGATTGTCATTTCCGGAATCCGCAGGAGTTTCACCTTCGGCAATACGCAGACCCTCTTCTGTTTCCACAAGAGTACCTTCGATACTGTCGCTGACACCTTCGGTAACTTCGACACGCTGGAATGCAGACTTTCCGGTTTCGGAATCGTAAGCATAAGTGGTTTCGGTTACGGTCTTAGTGTTGTCGATGTAAACCTGTGCGGTTTCCGTGTCGGACTCTTCGGCGTTTTCCTTCTTTTTGCAAGAAGCATTCTCGTCTTCAGAATCCTCTTCGGTCTTTTCAGCTTCAACTTCTTTGGTTTCAGCTTCTTCTTCGACCTTTGCTTCAGCCGTTTCGGTTTCCTGTTCGGCTACCGTTTCGGGCTGAGCCTCAGCCTCTTCGGACTGAGCAGTCTGTTCAGCGATTTCTTCCGAAACCTGTTCAGACTTCGTGGCTTCAGTTTCTTCTTCTGCCACAGTTTCGAGCTTTTCAACTTCCGCCATTTCCATCTCACCCCTTTCGGTGTTTCCGGCTTCACGCTGTGCGACAAATTCAAGCGCAACAGCATCTTCGCAAGCCGGGAAGGTCACAATGGCCGTGCCTTCCAGGTAATTGTTTTCGGACGCATCGATAATGAAGATTCCTTCTTCGTCTTCGGTGTAGTCGGAGCAAGCAATCTCAAAAGAGAACTTAAGTGCTCCGTCTGCGAACAGCGTTGCGATAGCTTCGCTTAACTTCTTGTTACGCTTCGGAATCCGAGCATAGCCTACAAGATAAGCACCGCCGTCAAACGTTTCCTTCTCGAATTGATAGAAAGAACCAATTTGCGTCGAATAAAATTCTCCGGTCTTAGCATTGTACATGTGACCGAGATTGCCGTACTTTCCGCTAAGTAAAGACTTAACGTCTGCGTACAGCGGCAGTCCAACATACCGCTCTTCATCGGAGATAATCTCGTCGATAAAGGCTTCGGTAACTCGAACTCCGTTAAGATTCGCTTTTGGAGTCTCAAGTATTCGCATCTTTACAGACATGAACATATCGGACTGTTTCATTTCGGAGATGACAGAAGCAAAGCTTATAAATTTGGCCTTGTTCATAAAATTCTCCTTCGTTGCTTTCAATTGTCAGTGGTGGGAGACAAAGCCAATTGAAGCGAATCTATATCGACAGCCGGAGCTGTAGATATTAAATGGATACCGGGAGTATAAAACTCCCGGCGACAAAGCCGACTTAGAGCGTCGGCGGCTCAGGTTTTCCGATATAACCTTTTAACCTTAATAAGACATAGAGTTATTTATTATACGGGATGCTCTATGGTACACATCCACAATATCTCTATCTAAACACGAAGTGTTGAAGAAGACCCAAGGCACCATCAAGTTCCGGTGCCTAGCGCCTCAAGACGGGCCGGAGGCTTTACCGGAGGGCCGTCGGGCGCGTTGGGCTGTGCGCTGTCGAAATTAATACTCTCGATCACATCGGGAGCGGGTTACCCCATATGCATAGAGATATTATTCGTCCATAGATCCTTCAGGATTACTTGGCTTAGGTTGTTTACCCCTGTCAGAAGAATCCGGATCAGACTTCCTGTCGCTGTCGTCGACAGTCGGACGTCCTGCTCCATCTCCTTCATTTTCAGCAGAAGACGTAGTATTTTCTCTTGAGACGAGAACTTCGTCAACTTCTTCCGCTTCTTCTTTCCTGCGTTCGACTTCCTTTTCGACTGAGTAGCCAAACGTTTCAAGATAGGTTCTGGTAGAAACCGTACCGCTTACCCAAAGTTCCTTACAGGCTTCACGAAGTGCTTTCTTACCTTCCATAGAAAGAGGGGTAAACTTGAACTCCGGAACTTCCTTAAGGTTATATGTACCCGGGATAATTTCTGTCAGCCGAGCGTTTACACGGTTCATTAACTCGCAGAACTTTTCTCTTGCATCGTTAATTCTTGCTTCTGCTGTCTGCATAGAAATCTGAGCAGAAGCAAAAGTAGAACCGTCCTGAGATACGCCGCTGACAATAATACCGGAGACGCCACCAGCCGATAAAATATCGTTGTTGACATCCCTGTACTTATCCCATTGGAATAAGTCATCCGTATCAGCCTGAACGAATGAAGAGTCCGCAAGGTGGTTTGTTACAACAAGCGGGAAGCCCGTCATACCGCTCTTAAAGATATTGGTTACCTGTCTTAACTGATTTGTGTCAGGCAGCATATCCATACCTTTTGTTGGGTCGCCGTACTTTGAGTGTACGAATCCGTGAGCAGCAAGATTTAATGTAGCTTTCTCGTATGTTGCAATAAGCTCTTTTCTGGAAAGCGGTTCAAGACAGGATGCTATAAAAGGTATAGCATATCTGTGCCAGCCCTCCTTGTTACCTTGCATAACGTAGGTGTTTTCTGGATTTAACTGGGCGTATTCTGCGCCTTTATTGATTGCCTCTACTACTTCGTCAGGATAACCTTTGAAGTATTGCTGCAAATCGTTATCTTTAATCCAGTTTTCCCGAATTGAGTAGCCTTTGTCTCTCCATTCGTTCTGTATAGACAGACAGTTGAAGTCGACTAAAGGCATACCGTTAAGAGCCATATTACCTATCTTACACTTATGTATAGGAAGGGTAATCAGTTGACCGTTATGGAGATAGCAAACGACATTAGCGTACTTCCAGTACTCCAACATTATGCCGTTCAATTTCTCTCTTAAACGCATACGTTTGTATTGTTCCTCGAATAACTTTATAGTCTTCTCGTTTTGACCGAGAAGAAGCCACTCTGAACACGTCGAGAAAGGAACAAATACATGATGAACAATACCGTGGACAATAGGATCTTCGTCAGTATAATAATCTGATAACTGATAGAAACTGACGATGTTTGTCTGTTTATCCCTTAAGATAGAGTTGTAGTCGTAGCCGGAAAGATTACCGTTAAAGGTAATATTAGAGTTAGTATAACTTTGGAAAACTTCAGGGTTGTCTTCCTTCGTTGCACCGACAACTTCCCGTCGACGTTCTTTGTCTATACTTTCCGTAACTTTTGAGCGGGCTCTTGCCCTGAACATAGTATATAAACCCAAGGCTGATCGCCCCTTTCTTTAGAAACGTGAAGCGATACCGATACAGGGAACACCTCTCTTATGACGTTTGATGTTCTCTTTTTCGAGTTCGCTGATATAGTCTATCGCCATTGCTAACGACGAATATCTATCCTTATGTTGTCCTGTGTGCGGTACGTCGTAGGTTTTATTTCCCGACGCAGATGTCTTCTCGATAATATTGCCCATCTCATACTGAAGGGCATCTGCTTCTAAGAAAATAGCCATCTCTTCGCGGGACAGACGATCCTTTTCGTCTTCGATAGTCTGCTGTTTCTGGCGGATAATTCTTTCCTGTATAGGAAGTTCTATTGTCCTCTTCTCGAAAGCAACACGCATATTCGAATACATCCGCTGATTCAGAGTATTGACAGCCCTGAAAGGATGCAACACCTGTAAAGCAGATGGGTTGGATAAAGGTTCGTCGTCCACGACTAACGGAGGATATTCTTTTCCTGTAGCGGGATCCATCCATTCCCTGTCTAAGAAACGGCTGAATCCATCTCCAATGCCTCTTGCGTCGTAAATAATCTTTTCTGTATTTGGAAATCTAACATGATAATATTCCCGAACTTCTTCTGCTAAGAAATCTAACGGCTTGCCGTTAAAACTCCTCATATTGACGAGCTTCTTTAAGAAAGAGCCGTCGCTGCATTCTGTCTTCTTGACGACAGAGATGATGGAATTATCCGAGCCTTTAGCGGTAGAGGTAGCAATGTCCAGACAGATAATGTACTTGGACTTTGTATTCCTCGGCTGTTCCATCTCGACCTTTTCCAAAGTACGGCACGGAGTAGTAAGAGTAAACGGCAAAGCAGAGTTTGCGTTTGATCCTATAAACTTGGAGCCGTATTCCATCTCGAATGTTTGCAACGGCATACGTTCTTTTTCCTTCATAAAGAAGTCCATATCCGTTATGCCGTTTGCAGCAGCAGCGCGATAATCCAACGTACAGGCAAAAGCAGTTCTGTCTCCTCTCGCCATACGAGCAACATCTTTCATAAATGCGTCGTAGTATTGATTGGATTTTTCGCAAGCAGAAGTAATCGTAATAGTCTTAGAAGGATAATCCTTAAAACCGTAGTTGAAGCAAATCTCTCTCGTAGTGTTGCGAACAGGAGAGACAACCGCCTCTAATGTATCCTGATCGACGTCTAACGCTTCGTCGACAATAATGACCTTGGCACGAATACCACGGGCAGAATCTATCGAAGCAGAGATAAGTTTACTACCGTTCTTTAAGGTACAGCTGGAAGAATCCTTAGATACCTGAACGAGAGACTTTGAGTTGGATGCGCTTATCTCGTTCGCTATATTCGGATTCTGTTCGGCAAGCAGTTTCAGCTTACCTAAAGCAAGCGTAGCCTGTTTAGCGGTAGCTGAAACAATAAGAACAGTTGTACCGGGGTACAAACAACAGATACTGAAACCGGCAAGAGATGCAAGCCATGTTTTACCGAAACCACGGGAACAGGTATCTTTTGAATCGATACAGTTACCCATCTGTCTGATTAAAACATGCTGTGCCCTTGTCAGCTTTATCGGAGGAAACGCATCCTCGATAAAGATATCCAAGTGATCTCTGTAGAACATTATCTGTTCTTCCATGAGATCCCAGTTTGTAATGACTCCAAATTTAGGAGCCGCCTTTGGAGATGTAGGCATATTACGCACCTCCAAGGTCTAATGCCTCCACGATATACCTGAATTCTTCTATTGTCCTGTCTACGTCGTCTTTAGGCCATTCTATCTTTCGCTGCATCGTATGACCGTTTGTTTCGAGATAAAAAGCTATCTCAGACCAGCTGGATAGCCCACCTTTATCTCCCGGTTTACGTTTACACGCTGCAAAGTTACCCGACTTGGATAACAGGTCGAATAACGTCATAGCATCTTTTACATCGACGAGCTGGGCCTGCCCCGACATATACCTGTCCTGTACCTTGTCTGCCTGTAAGGATGCCTTTGCCAACTTCTTGGCAATATCCCTCAGGTTTGTATCGGACAAGTCGAAGTCGTTTTCGAGACCGGCATAATATTCCTGAAGATACTTAAGTTCATCCGGTTTGAAATAACCGGAGAACTCTTCCGAATATGTTTTGACGTTCGGATCCTTCTCCTCGATTATCTTTCCGTTCTCTTTGGCTTCCTGATAGGATAACGTATGTATATCGTTGGAGTGGTCTTCAAACTTATATTGTATCTGCATATTCTTAAACATATACTGACAAGTCAGCATATCCAGAATAGCTCTCTGTCTGTCTTCTGTTGTTCTTTGATAAATCGGTTTTTTATTTGCGTCCAGCTCTGCATTCTTTCTGGAAGCATCCCAAAGCCTGTCGCTCCATTCTCGGTTGTTCTCCCAGAAATATTCCCGCATTTCATCTTTCGTCTTGCACTTGGATGCACACGACTTACACCAGCAGTCCTTACCTAACTGCTCTACCCAATCTCTGTTGGCGTAAAAGTCAGACAGGTTTCTTGTCTGGTGGCATTTAGCACAAATCTTTGTAACGGGAGGCTTTTTATTGCCTTTTGTTTTTGCAGTTGTAACAGGCATTAAGCATTCTCCTCTGCTACAAATTTGGGCTGGCCGTTGTCGACTACGATCTTTAAGCCTAACGCTTGTAATGCTTTCTCTACATCTTCAGGAGACCTGACTTCAATAGCGTCGGTAATGTCCTTCTCTGCTTTCTTGAAACTTCTTTCGTTTTCAATCTGCATGAAGTAATCGGCAAGCGCAAGGAATAACCCAGGGGTCTTCTTGTACTTGTAGACGTTAATGCCATAGTCCGGAGTTTTCTTAATGTACGTCGGACTTATTCCTTTGGATTCAAGAAAGTTTACTTCACGTTTCCACATAGTGGAATACTCAATGTCAAATGCTTTCTTAGGTTTACTAGTAACAGTTGTCAAGTTAATCACTCCTCTATTTTTGGGTACGTAATCAGTTATCGTAATCGTAAATAAAAAACTATATGGAAAACAGAGTATTTTACAAAAGCGAAACATACTCTCTTCCCTTTGCATATATTCTCGAATGTCGACACTTTTTTATTTTATTTTTTTTATATTATTTATATGGGAATATTTGTAATTGAGTACGGAGAGAATTAGACGATACGGGTGGGGGATTTTAAAAAAGGAGTTAAGGGAGGATTTAACGGAGGATTTTAAGGAGGATTTGGAAGAGAACTATACTATGGGAATTTAGAACAAGAAAAACTTTTCAGCGTAAATTCCCGCGCTGAAAAAATAAAAAATAAGGAGGCAAACAATGTATTTCAAGTTCAATGGTCTCATTTATGGTTCCGAAGATGAGGCAAAAGAAGCAAAGAAGGAACTCATCGAAAACGGACAAGCCCTCGAACGTGATCCTATAATCTGTGTGAAGCTGTGGTAACACAGCTTCTTTTTTTTTACGGACTCCCACGGTGGGAACCTCGGCAGAAGTGCTAGAAATACTAGACCCAAAGCCCACGGTGTGGGTAATGTGGCAGCGTTTGCATCCGCATATGCGGAACGCTATAAAAGCAACCAGCATCAAACAATGGCGCTGGTCATCAGGATCTGAAATGGTTCTGCGAGTTGTGGGTATCCTCCACAAAACGTAACAGAAGCGCTGAGGTTGGATCTCGGCGCAGAGGCCAGAGTAAGAACTGATGACTAACGCGAAGCCTGTGTCCAAAGCAGAGTGTTTGATGTTGTGTATTGAGGTTCTGCGAACCACTAATAAGACAAGAACGCACCTGTTAGACTCTCTCATTAGGAGTATGCGTTCAGTCTGAACGAGTGCATAAAGTAGTGGAATCAGTTAGGTAGTCAGCCGCATCGTGAACAGGCACGATACGGTGTGGGACGTACACCTTGGCAAAAGCCCAAAGACCGTCCCGATGGAAGGCACCTGCATAGAGCATGAATAATCGGCGCTTGTTCGACAGTTCTGTCATTAAAAGGCAGAACCCCTCCGAACAAGAGCAGCGCCGAAAGTAAGTGCTCTGCTGCCAAAGCAAGGGCTTAGCTGCGAAGCTAAGTCGCAAGCAACTCCTAGTTGTGTAGGACCAACACAACGCGGCAATCAGCAAAGCTGAACGTCGTCTCCGAATATGCAGATATCAGGAGAAAGCACTCATAACTCTTCGACTCTTATAGGAGGTGGTAATAATGTATCTCATTGTAGTTTGCACAGATACCCGTATGTGCGTTATCGGGAGTTTAGCAGCATAAGCTGTACATATAGAATATAATTGAATAAAACCCCACGAAAAGAGAGGAGCATGTTAAGTCATGCTCTTCTCTTTTTTTTACGGAACCCAAAACAAAAATAGGAGGACAAAGCAATGAAAACCATCACAGAAGTATCAAAGTTTATTTCAGTCAAACTCAACCCTGTAGCCAAAGCAGTAGAAGTTGAAGACTTCTACATGGACAACAACGGAAAATGGACAAACGTATCTCGTTTAGAAACCATTCCTTGCGACAAGTGGTTTGCCTCCGGGTGCGAACAGACCTTCCTCCGGATCATCTGGAGAGAAAAGCTCCAGAAAGAAACACTCCATCCTCAATATAGGGGATATCAGCTCCAGAAAGAAGACGTCAAACGCCTTCACGAAATCTACAAATAAAAAACAGAAGAAAGGAGATGAAATCTTGAAAGCTATTCTTCTACAAGGCGGCACTCGCCAAGTAGTCGAAGTATCAGATGTCGATATTGAAAAAGATAAAGACATCCGAGAAGACGAATACATCAAAGTTGGTGCTTTGATGTATATCGTAAAAAAGGGTCGGCCTTAGCGCCGATCCCTTTTTTTTATGAGAAAGGAGGTCTCAAAAAATGAAAGAAAAGATCTACACTATTTTATTCGTTATTCTGTTTGTTTTCGTTAGCTACATAGCAGTATCAACTGCACAAAAACATTACGCAATCGACGAATATAAATTGACACAATGGCGTTACGAAAATGCCGTAAAACCGTAAAGGAGGAAAAGAAATGGCTAACTTCTACTACGTCATCATTACGTTCCTCAATGGTGAGAAAACCACCCTTGAGGGCCAGCTCAACTGGCTCTCAGGTCCCATCCCTGGTGCTCATAAGAAACTCAAGAAACTGTTGAAAATCCTCCAGATGGAGAAGGACACGCATTGGATCAAGGACTTCTCAGTTGGTTACGAGTCCTGATCTTAAAAAGGCAGAGTTTCGCGCTCTGCTTTTTTATTTTTTTATGGCAAGTAGGTGCAACAACTACTTGACTAAATGAAGGAGGTTATACCTATGAAAAAGATTGTTGCTTACATTATCGCATTCGTCGTAGCACTGTTCTGTGCTGCAACGCTGCTTTCTCCTGCTATCGCAGGAGCAGAAGAACTGCCTAACGGCTTCTACTACCGCGTTGTATTTATCGACGAACCGGAAGAAGTCGAACTGGATCGGTACGACATAGAGTACCATGCTGTCGCAAAGTTCCTTGTTCATACAGATGATCTCAAACATCTGTGGGATTATTGGGATACCGTCGATGAAAACGAAGAAAAGTTTATTGATTACGAGTTCAACAGGAAACTGTCAAATATGGCATTCCGTTGGGCAAGAAAAAATGAGCTTGATGTTGAGGTTGACAAAGAAGAACGAATCGTTCGTGGACGCATTATCGTGTTAACAATGTGGGAATGCGACCCAGAAGACCCGTTCGATGAAGAAATAACAGATATCTACTATTCAGAGTTCATCACACAATAAGGAGGGAGAATATGCACATTGTCGGAGCCGTACTGTTGATTGTATTTATCATCGTCGTTCTTCGGTTCGCTAACAAGCGAGCAGGAGACCAGTAACATCAGAAGCCAGAGCACAACGCTCTGGCTTTTTTATTTTCACGAAAAAGAGCCATAAGGCTCAAAAATAAAAGGAGGTAACCCCATGTTAAACTCTTCTTTCGCTATTGTCTCTCGGGAAAGGCTCATTGTTTGTGTCGACATCACAGAAACATTCAACGCCCACACAGGAGACGTGGATCAGAAACAGGAATGCCGCTTCTTCAATCACGATGGTGTAGATATCGGAATCGCAAATATCTACATCAACGGAGACCACACCAAAATTACAGGCGATTTTAATGGCAAAAAACTCGTAGAAAAATTCCAGCTTATCTAAACATTTACAATTGAATAAAAAAGCTAGCTTGAGAAAGCTAGCTTTTTTATTTTTTACGAGTAGCAAAGCTACAAAAAAAACAAGGAGGTTAAACCAATGGAGAAACTGTTCGTCATTATTCAACTCCTGCTCAACAAGCTGAGTGCTGCCTACAAGAAGATCTTTGACCTCAAAGATCTCGTAGAAGAACAAGAACAACTGCTTCAGTGGAACGAAGCCACTGAAAAAGACCTTCGCAAACGCATATCAGACGAAAGAAAGAGATGCGAGACCTATGAGCTAACAATCACAGGTTTAAGAAATGATCGTGATGCTCTTCGGGAATCAGTCAGCGGGTTAAAAGAAAAGATAAAGGCCCAGAAAAAAGAAATAGAAGACGCTGACGCGAAATATCGCGACAGAATGTCTAAGTGGTTAGACAGAGGTCGCGAAATCGCAAAGTTAAGTAACAGAGTTAACCAGCTTGAATATCAGCTGATGTGCGTTAAGAACTTCACTGAAGTTGATCCGTGGCTTATCGCTACGGCGGTAAAGTATGAAGAAAAGAACATGGCCGAAGAAATGGAGTTTGCAAACTCTATACTGTGGAAAAATTTCTATAACGATGATGAAGCAGCGCAGGACATGCTGTATCCTAATTGGCGAGACCGTCAATACCAAGTTTGGGTCGAACAGTTCCTTGGGTATAACCCGTTCGACCTTCACTGGTGGGACATGAAACCCACCGAGTGATTTAAAAGACAGGCTAGTTGCCTGTCTTTTTTTATTTTTTATGCGGACTTAGTCCGACAATAAAACGCCTATAAAGGCAAGGAGGTATCCCTATGGCTAATCTGTTTGGTGTTTCTAAGAATGGTATCGAAGTGTTTGCGCATCCCGCTGGACATCCGCATCGCGAAGATCTGGTAGAAGAAGCGCTGTCTCTCGTCGAACTTCCGACTGATAACACGTTCTGTCTGAAGACAGTCGACTTCGGCCGTGTCATTGGCGTGAACCATCTCGTCGAAACAACTGAGAATGATACGATCTGCTATCTGCGGCGAGGCAACCGGCCGGGAGAGAGCAGAATGGTTCTCAACCGCAAACCTGAAGAAACGTCTCTTGTAACTGTAATCTGCTGCGTCTGCCGCAAAGACAAGGATACGCCAGACGAACTTGTCGGCAAGTGGGTTGTCGTTACTCTGTTTGAAGGAACACCCGGAGAAAAGGAGCCGTTCGACAATGCATTTACCGAAAAAGACATCGATGATCGTGCAATGATCGGATATCTGAAAGCAGAAGCGTTCTGGAGAACACATGCCCTCGTTCCCACCGAGCAGGAAACAAAGCAGATCGAAAATGGCGAAGATATCTATTGCGGACAGTTTCAGTTCGAGTTTGAAGTATCGAATGCGTACTGTATGTCTGCCGAAAAAGCCATTATCAATGGTAGATGGTTCGATATTTACGACTTCGGATCTCACGAAGATTTCGGTTGGCAACACAGGACAGAAGAAGACGGATACGGATGCGTCGATGGACACTTCGTGCCGGATGGCTTCAATGAAGACATCGCGAAAAAGTACCACATAACCGAAGACGAATGGGACGAAATCTGCGACACGCTACAAGAAGAATGTTCATGGGGACATTGCGGATGGTGCGACTGATATTTAACCGGAGCTTAACCGCTCCGGTTTTATTTTTTTATGAACGGCTATAAGCCGAATAAAAGAAAGGCGTCCAACGAGACGAAAGGTGAACACTATGTTAGTGAACCTCTCCAAGTCCAAGAAAAAGGTAAAAATTCTCCGACAGCTGCGCAAGTGGAGTTTGCGCCGTGTAGAAAACCACTCCGAACAGAAATGGGCAGCTGAACAGAAAAAATGGTGGAAAGCCCATCCGTTCAAGTTCGAGTATGTATTCAAGCCGTACACACCATGCGGAGATGAATACGTACCTGACACGATGACGGACTTCACCGGTGTATACCTTTTTGCCGGGTACGATGAAAAGCAAGCTATCGACGGTTTGACGAAAAACCGCTGCATAGAAGATCTAGTTGACTACGGGTGCGTGGACAACGCCAGTCAAGCTATCGAGTGTTTCAATGAACATTTCAAATATCTCCATGAAGAGTACGGAGAAAAGGGCAATTATGTCATTCTTATGCGGCCGATGCGCAGAAGCCACGTTCACACGTTTGAAGAAGCAATGGGAACGTTCAGGTGGCACAAGAACGGCGGATATTCCGGCAAAGCGAACGTCTGTTCGGAATACTTCCTGGACGAGCCAGACGAAAGGCTGACACTGGTATACACGTACACCGTATGTAAAGTAGCTTGATAGAAAGCGGGACTGAATGTCCCGCTTTTTTTATTTTACGAAGAAAGGAGGAAACACTATGACATTATACATGCGAGTTCCTTCTCCTTACGGAGAAAGAGACATTGAAACCAAGTACTCGTATGACAATGAGGCAGATCTCCGTCACTCTAAAGATTTCCCTGAAGAATTCTTTGAAATCTGGAGAGAGAAGGACAAACTGTTCATTCAAAGGAAAGCAAAGAAACCTACAACAACCAGGCTGAAAACACCCAACAAAGGGTGTTTCTATTAAAGGAGGAGGAGTCAAAATGAAAGAAACCCGTAATTACATTCCGACTGTCACCATAAACGGTGAAGAATGGGTCGGAGAACCAATGGATTGCGCAACGGCGTACACTGAAGCCGTCCGCATGAAGACCGAACGCAATGCTGAAAAGGCCGGCGTCAAAGTATTCCATCAGAACCAGCTCTTTGTTAAAAGCTGGAAGGATGGAATTCACTACTACAGAAAGGGAGCGTATCTGTATACGCTCTCTGTTTAAGAAAGGAGTGATATGAATGGGGTATTACTACAAAGCCGAGGGATATAGGTACAGCTTCTCGGCAACCCAAGTTCCAGAGACGTTATGGATCAAAGAAAGAGGTCCGTTTAAGTCTCTGGATGAAGCAAACTCATCCAAACGGAAAGAGTTTGAAGAACTTGACGTTGACGGCTGGAGTCGTCAACATTGTTGCCAAGTATCGTTTTCACGAATTTACAAAAGGGAGGAAGAATAATGAAATTTCTTGCTATTATCTTTGCCATCTGTCTGCTTGTATCAACTGGAATAATGCTTATATTTCCAGTTGAAAGCATCGTTCTGTTTATCATCGAGGACATTCTGTTCGCGGCCATCCTCGAATGGATGGTCATCCTGTTCATGGCGCTATGCCAGCTGTGAACAAATAGACCTGAGTAATCAGGTCTATTTTTTTTTATTTAATGACAACATAAGCCGGAGGTGCAGAAAGCACAGGCTCGAAAGGAGGTTGTTGTCAATGTTTGAAAAGTTCGCATTTATTGTCGCTATCGTATTGGCGGCGCTGCTCGCAGC
>Ga0265298_10003886_pt1 | contig 19404 bp, 23 predicted proteins | sample AusTroGonzalo_MG_3_FD_193486 | JGI IMG/M metagenome (GOLD analysis project Ga0265298, IMG submission 193486) | Bovine rumen microbial communities from tropical cattle in Woodstock, Queensland, Australia - Gonzalo_01 | ecosystem: Host-associated > Mammals > Digestive system > Stomach > Rumen ... | reverse complement strand
CCGCAGACAAGGCTGCGGCGCAACTAGCAAAGGATTTGATGACATGACAGAGGCTATGGTGGTGGAGGCCGTCAGAGGAGTGGCGGCGTCGAATCCGGTCGCGGGGACCGGAATGGAGACGGTTGGTGCGGCGCAGTCCGTCGCCGATCCTTCGTCCGTTGCGCGTTTTGAGGCGGCGATGGCGATACCGTTCGCAAGCGAGGCTGCAGCGGCGTGGCGAACGGCGCAAGTGAACAGGCAGGGGCTTCTGCATCGCATAAGGGCGCTCGCGGAGATGCGCGGCAGCCATTCGCTCTCCGCCCCGGAGATGGTGGAGCTTCAGTACGATGTCGCCAACCTTGCCTTCCAGCAGGAGGTGGTGACGAAGGTCGCGGACAAGTCGTCCTCGGCCATTCAGACGCTCATCAAGAACCAGTAAGGGATTATCGATGAAAAGAGCTATACCGGTTTTGGCGGCGGTTCTGGCGCTGACGGGATGCGACAAGGAGACCACCTTGCATTCCGGACTGGAGGAGCGCCAGGCGAACCTTGTCATGGCGACGCTCCTTGACGCCGGCATCAAATGCACGAAGACTCCGGGCGAGGAAGGTACCTGGAATGTCATGGTCTCGGAGTCCAAGTTCGCGACTGCCGTGAATCTTCTCGAGGCGGAGGGACTCCCGCGGCGCGCCTACCAGGGCGTAGGCGAAGTGTTCAAGAAGACCGGCATGATATCCTCGCCTTCGGAGGAGCGAATAAGGTTCATGGACGCGCTCGCGCAGGACCTTTCGCGCACGATAGCGGGAATCGACGGCGTAATCGAGGCTCGAGTCCACGTCGTTCTCCCGGAGAACGATCCGTTCGCCCGCAATGCACTGCCTTCATCGGCCGCGGTCGCGATACGCTCGCGCTGGGATGTGGACCTTACTGATGTGATTCCGTCCGTGAAGGGCCTCGTCAAGAATGCGATCGAGGGCCTTGCGTACGAAAAGATAATGGTTACCGTGTTCCGCGATCCGCCGCCGAAGGCAGAGGCGGGGAATAGGTGATAGGGAATAGTGAATAGGTAAGAGTGAATAGGTGGTAGTAGGCAGGGAATAGGTTACGGTGGAAGCAGAGCAGAGACAGTTCCTTCTTACGGCGGTGTGGCTCTTCATGAGGCACGGTCAGCCCTCTCGAGCGCGCAAGGTATGCGCGGCGCTTCTCGAGGACGATCCGCGCGATGGAGTCGCGGCCGTTGCGATGGCTGATCTCATGCTCGCGGACGGCGACGCGGCGGATGCCGTGAATGTCCTTCGCGAGGCGGACATCCCTCCGTCGCTCGAATACGCCGAGGCCGTTCTCGAGACGCGCGCCCTGAACCGTTCAGGCCGCGTTGCGGAAGGCACCGCACGGTGGAAGAGATATCTTGAGTCGAAGAAGGGAGCGTCCAGGCAGTGGATAGCGTAGTCGATATCGCAGCCGCCCGCAAGCTCGTGGCCGACGCAGCCCTTTGGCCGCGCGTAAGGGGCTTCTTGTGGGATTTCGTTCCGCAGATACACGACAGCTGGCTTGAGGAGCTGCTGCGCGACATGCCCGACAGGAGCCTTGTCGCCAATCCGCGAGTAAAGCGCTATATCCTTGAAAGCCTCGACATAAGGCCTGTATTCCATGCGTTCCCGAAGGACGACTTCAGCCGCATTGCGCTTCTTGACGGCAGGACAATCCTTGATGTCGCCAAGTGGCTCGGCGCGATCGCCTGCGCAGACTCCCTTAGATCGGTCACGAACGGTTCCGAGGTCCGTGCGCTCAAGGCGTCTCTCTCGGGCGTATATCCTGATGTGTTCGGCTTTACGGCGTATTTCTCCGGCCTTGATCTCGCCATTGATGGAGCGGATCCCGTCGAGGTCGGGGCTAAGCTTCTCTCCTCGGCGCTTGCGGGGCTCGATGAGGCGTTGATGAAGCGGATCGCCCTCAAGCTCCCCAAGGCGCTTGAAGGCGCAATGGACGGGCGTAACGCTTTGGCCTCGAAACGCGACGATGCCAGGAAGGCCATCAACAAACTTCTTAAGTTAAAGTTCCCAGAGGCGTATAAGCTATGCTGCTGATAAACAAGAAAGATTTCTCCCTTGAGTCGGACCGGCGCGTCGTAAAGGCCGAGGAGGCCGCGACGGTTGTCGCCGCCGCCGACATAATCGCCGAGGCGGAGGCCGATGCGGCCAGGATACGCGAGGAGGCCAAGGCCGCGTTCGAGGAGGAGAAGCGTCGCGGCTACGAGAAGGGGCTTGAGGACGGTAAGCTCGAGATATCCATGCAGAAGCTCGATCTCGTGGACTCGTCGGTCAAGTTCATGGAGAGCGTCGAGTCGAAGATGGCCGATGTCGTCATGAAGGCGCTCAAGTCCTGCGTAGTCGAGATCGGCGACAAGGAGATGATCTACCAGATCGTTCGCAAGACCATGCGCGCGGTCATCAGGACCCAGCGTCAGGTGACGCTCAAGGTTTCTCCCGAGATGGTCGCCGCGGTCAAGGAGCGCGTCGCCCTGCTCAAGGCCGACTATCCGACGGTCGAGACGCTCGACGTGGTCGAGGACCCGAGGCTCAAGGGCGTTTCATGCGTCCTCGAGACCGAGGCCGGCGTTGCGGACGCTTCGGTGGAGACGCAGCTTGCCGCGATCGAGAGGTCCATACAGCGCCATATCGCCAAGATGGAAGGCTGAACGTTATGATGGGCGTCTTCGACTATATCCCAGAGGTCCTGAACCGGGCAGTGGAGGATGCCCAGCCCATTGACGTCAAGGGCAAGGTCATCCAGGTCGTCGGCACGATCATCAAGGCTTCGGTTCCCGGCGTGAAGGTCGGCGAGGTATGCATACTCAGGAACCCGTGGGAGAATTTCGAGGTTCAGGCCGAGGTCGTGGGCTTCACGAAGGATGCGGCGCTCCTTACTCCGCTAGGCGCGATGATCGGCATCTCCGGCGAAACGGAGGTGATCCCGACGAGGCGCGTGCAGATGGTGCCGGTCGGCATGAACCTCCTTGGTCGCGTCCTCGACGGTCTCGGACGGCCGATGGACGCCGATGAGAAGGGGCCGCTCAGGCCCGACGGCTACTACCCCGTCTACGCGCCGCCGCCTTCGCCGCTCGAGCGCAAGATAATATCCAAGCCGATCTCCCTCGGCATCCGCGCCATCGACGGGCTTCTCACCTGCGGCGAGGGGCAGAGAATGGGCATCTTCGCCGCGGCAGGTGGAGGAAAATCCACTCTGCTAGCCTCCATAATCCGCAACACAGAGGCCGAGGTGACGGTCCTTGCCCTCATCGGCGAACGCGGACGCGAGGTGAGGGAGTTCATAGAGAAGGACCTCGGCCCGGAGGGGCTCAAGAAGTCCGTGCTCGTCATATCCACTTCGGATCGCTCTTCGATGGAGCGTCTCAAGGCCGCCTACGTCGCGACTGCGATCGCGGAGTCGTTCCGCGACAGGGGCATGAAGGTTGTCCTTCTCATGGACTCGGTGACGCGCTTCGGGCGCGCGCAGCGCGAAATCGGCCTTGCCGCGGGCGAGCCGCCCACACGTCGCGGATTCCCGCCGAGCGTGTTCTCCGAGCTCCCGAAGCTCATGGAGCGCGCCGGAAACTCCTCGAAGGGCTCGATCACGGCACTCTACACCGTACTTGTCGAGGGCGACGACATGACGGAGCCGATCGCCGACGAGACGAGGTCGATTCTCGACGGTCACATCATCCTGTCGCGCAAGCTCGCGCAGATGAACCACTATCCTGCGATCGACATACTCGCCTCGATTTCGCGCTGCCAATCGGCAATCGTCCCCAAGGACCACAAGCTCGCCGCCGCGAAGCTGAGGACTCTTCTCGCCAAGTACTCCGAGGTGGAGCTGCTCCTCAAGATCGGCGAATACAAGCAGGGAAGCGACCCCGAGGCGGACGAGGCGATCAAGAAGAACGCCGCGGTGAACGCATTCCTCCGCCAGGGCCTGGACGAGCGCCCGGTGTACGACGACACCATCGAGAAACTGAAGCAGGCCGTCTCCTGACGGCCAACCACCAACCATTAACGACAGACAACCTACCGCTATGTTCCAGACAGACCCGTTTTCGTTGATAGTCCTCCTCGTGGGGCTTTCGCTCCTGCCGTTTGTCGTCATGGTGGCGACAAGCTATCTCAAGATAGTCGTTGTCATGTCCCTCATAAGGAACGCGCTCGGCATCCAGTCGATCCCGCCGAACATGGTGATCAACGCGCTTGCGATGATCCTTACCTTCTACATCATGGCCCCCATGTGCTCGGATACGTGGCAGATCGCCAAGACCGAGCTCGCGAAGACGCAGGCGGTGTCGGTCGAAAACCCCTCCGGCGCGCCGAGCCAATCCGGTTTCGCCCTTGACACCGAGGCCATCGCAAAGGCCGCGGAGCCGTTCAGGGATTTCCTTTCCCGCCATACGTCCGACCGCGAGCGCGCGTTCTTCGTCAGGACCGCGGAGCAGCTTTGGGGCAAGGACGGCGAACCCGCCGTCGTCGATCCAGACAGCTTCTACATACTGATACCTTCATTTTGCGTGTCCGAGCTGACCAAGGCTTTCCAGATAGGCTTTCTCGTGTACCTGCCGTTCATAGCGATCGACATCATCGTGTCCAACATCCTTCTTGCGATGGGCATGATGATGGTCTCGCCCGTCACGATCTCGCTGCCGTTCAAGCTGCTGCTCTTCGTGATGGTCGACGGCTGGACGATCCTCATCCAGGGCCTTGTGAGGGGGTACCTGCTATGAAGGAGTCGCAGCTCGTAGACTATGCGCAGACGTGCCTTTTGATGGTGCTGCGGCTGTCGCTCATACCGATCCTGGTCGCGACCGTCATCGGCATATTGGTCTCGCTCCTCCAGGCGCTCACCCAGGTCCAGGAGCAGACCCTCGGCTTTGCCGTGAAGCTTATTGCCATATCGCTCACGCTTCTTGCGTGCGCCTCCTGGATGGGCTCGGAGCTTCTCCTGTACACCCAGGACATCTTCGCCCATTTCCCGCTCCTCAGATAATGCGATTTTTGACGAAATGATGAGATTCCTCCAGACGGTTTCGGCGTGGCTTTCGAAGTGGACGCCGCTCTTTGTCTCCTGCGTTGCGGTCGTGGCGTACTTCGCGCCGGGGGCTTTTGCGTGGGTGCGCGGCTATACCCAGACCGCGGTTCTCGGTGTTATAATGCTTACGATGGGGATGACCCTCAAGACCGAGGACTTCCGCGTTCTCGCCTCGCGTCCGCTCGACATGGCCATAGGTTCGATAGCGCAATTCGCGCTCATGCCGCTTATCGCGTGGTCGCTCGTGCATGCGCTCGGGCTTCCCCGGGAAGTCGCCGTCGGGCTTATCCTTGTCGGATGCTGCCCGGGCGGCGTGTCGTCGAACATAATGACGTTCCTTTGCAGGGGCGACGTGGCCTTTTCGGTCGGCATGACGACGCTCTCGACGCTCGCGGCGCCGCTGATGACCCCGATCCTGATGCTGTGGCTTGCGGGGGAGAGCGTGGATGTCGATGCCATAGGGATGTTCAGATCGATCCTGATCGTGACGATAATGCCTATCGCGGTAGGTTTCTCGCTCAATTCGGTCTTTGGGCACAGGGGCGGCTACCGCGAGGCGATCAAGGCCATGCCTGGCATCGCTGTCATAGGGCTCGCCTGCATCGTGGGCGGGGTCGTCTCGGCGCACGGCGGCAGCATTGTGAGGTCGGGCGCGCTCATCTTCGCCGCGGTGTTTCTCCACAATTCGCTCGGGTACGTCTTCGGCTACGCGGTCGGCGTCGTTGCGCGCTTCACAAAGCCGAAGCGGCGGACTATCTCGATCGAGATCGGAATGCAGAATGCGGGGCTCGCGACCGTTCTCGCAGGAAAGCATTTTCCGGCGATGCCCGAGGCGGCGGTCGCCTCTGCGCTTTCGTGCGTCTGGCATTCCGTCTCGGGGGCGCTTCTCGCAGGCATCTTCAACGCGGCGGATTCGTTCCTTGAGAGGCGCCGCGGGAAGACGGAGGCTTGACGGATGCCGTACGTTGAGTTCCACCGTTGGATACTGGCGGCGGTCCTTGCGATGGCGAGGGTGGGCGGCGCGATATCGATCTGCCCGGCCCTTACAGAATCCATGATTCCGGGTGTGGCGCGCCGCGCCGCGATCTTTGGCTTCGCGTGCCTTGTGATCCCGTACATCAAGGATGCGATGCCCCCCGGGGAGCCCCTGTGGTGGATGTTCGCGATCCTTGCCGCGAAGGAGGCGATAATCGGGTTCCTCATAGGCTACTTCGGCGCAATCCCGTTCTGGATCGCGGAGAACATCGGAAACTTCATCGACAACCAGCGCGGCGCCACTATGGGCGAGGTCTATTCGCCTCTTTCCGGCGCCCAGGTCTCAACCACGGGCATATTCTTCACGCAGATAGTGTCGACGCTATTCTTCATCGGCGGGGCCGTGTTCCTTCTTCTCGGGGCCGTCTACGGAAGCTATGCCTTCTGGCCGGTCTTTTCCGATGGGATTTCATTCACTCCGGGCGCTCCGCAGTCGATCCTCCAGTCGCTCGACGGCATGCTCAGGACCACCGTCATAATATCCGCGCCGATCATCATCGTGATGTTCCTTGCAACGTTGGGCCTTGGCCTCGTGAACAGGACGGCCCCGCAGCTTAACGTGTTCTTCCTTTCGATGCCGATCAAGTCCGCTCTTGGCGTGGCGATGCTCATAGTGTACATTCCGTTCATAATGGACATGCTCATGTACAGGAATTCCGACAGCATCATCAACCCCGTAAGGTCCCTTATCGGAGGGTAGCGGCGATGGCGGAGTCCTCCGGAGAGAAAACCGAGCTGCCTACACCAAAGAAGCTGCGCGACGCGCGGCAGAAGGGGCAGGTCTGCACCTCCAAGGACGTTGTGTCGACGGCCATATTGATCGTTCTTTTCGCCTTGCTGGGGTGGATGGGCGTCGCGCTGATGGACGACATGCAGGAGCTTCTCAAGTTCCTTTCCGGCCGCGTCGCCGAGAACGACATAGCGGCGATACAGCAGTCCTCCAAGATGACGATACTGCTCATCGTCAAGCACTCGTTCATATTTGTCGTAGTCGCCGCCGTCATCGGCATCATCGGCAACGTCGCCCAGATAGGGTTTCTCTTCACGTTCGAGCCGATCATACCCAAGATGGACAAGATCAACCCCGTCCAGGGGGCGAAGAAGATATTCTCGATGAAGAATCTCTTCGAGTTCCTGAAGAACATCGTGAAGGTGTCGTTCCTCGGCTATCTCCTGTACAAGATCATATGGGCGAGCGTGCCGGAGCTGCTTACAATGTGCTACGGCACTGTTGACGACATATTCCCGTGCCTCAAGCTGATGCTCAAGCGTCTCGCCGTCTACACGGCCTTCGGCTACATCATCATAGCCGTCGTGGATCGCCTGTTCCAGGGCAAGAACTTCACCAAGGAGATGATGATGACCAAGGACGAGGTGAAGCGCGAGTACAAGGAGATGGAGGGGTCGGCCGAGGTCAAGCAGGCGCAGCGTCAGTTCCGCGACGAGATCCTCAACGGCCCCGATCCCGTGAAGTCCGCGAAGCAGTCGAATGTGGTCGTCACGAACCCGACTCGTCTTGCCGTCGGCATCAGGTACCGCACGGACGAGGCGCCGCTCCCGCGCATATGCGCAATGGGGTACGGCGTTAGGGCGCGCATAATAAGGGAGACCGCGATGGCGGAGGGGATCCCCGTGATCGAGGACAAGCCTCTCGCCCGCGCGCTGTTCAAGGAAGGCAAGCTCGACGACATCATTCCCGACTCGCTCATCGAGCCTGTCGCCGAAGTCCTCAAATGGGCGAAGCAGCTTGAGGACGCCCGCAAGGAAGAGGCCGAGCTCGACAGCGTCTCGCTCGACGACTAGCATTTTTAGTTGGTTTTTTGGTATAATACTTGCAAGTCGAATACCATCCGCTGAAGGCGGGAGGAGCAGAAAAGAACATTGTCTGACGGCAACCAGAGAACAAAGGCCGAGATTGACGCGTATCTCGCGAAAATCCGCAAGACCATTGCGGAGAGCGAGAGCATCGTCTCTGGCGTCGAACTGCGGCTCGCCGAGACCGACAAGCTCCTCGCTTCCCAGGGTCTTACTCGCGCGCAGGTTATGTCGATCCAGGTCTCAGACTCGCAGCGCCGCGCCGTCAATGAAGAGCTTCGCAGAAGGGGGCTCGACCCGCTTGAAGAGGAAGACCCCTGGCACCGGTCGTTCGCCGCGGCTCCCGCGCCTTCGTACTCCGCCAGCGACGAGCTTGCCGAGCGCCGCGAAAAATTCGGCATGATGATGAAACCTTTTCAGATCTGAGGTGTATACAGGGTAAAGGAGGAAACAATTATGGAAATCACATCTACCAAGAATCCGATATCGCTCGACCCGAATCTTCTCAAGGCCGGCTACAACGGCATCGCCGACTCCAAGGTCGCGGCCGACACCAAGCAGGCCGAGGCTGTGCCGCTTCTCTTCGGCTCGAACGTGCTCGTGTCCTACGGCATAACCGATGTCGAGGCGCTCGTCGCCCAGATGAAGAACGAGAACGCCGATTCGCGCATGTCGATGAAGCTCAAGACCCTCAGCTCCATCGCCCAGGGCCTCAGCTCGCAGCAGCTCGCGGCGCTTGAGAAGTCTCTCGCGCTCGCCGACAGCGTCAAGGCGCTCGAGAAGTCCGTCAACGACCTCAACCAGACCGTTGTCAAGTCGGAGGCGGAGCTTGCCATACTGAGCCTTCAGGCGGAGTCGCTCCAGAAGCAGGTCGAAAACTACCGCGAGAACCAGAAGGAGTACAACGAGAACATCGAGAAGCTCCAGAAGGAGAAGGCCGAGCTGACCGACAAGCTTTCGAAGCTGGAGGCCGAGGGCAAGGAAGAGGATGCCGAGGCCATCGCGGAGCTCAAGTCCGAGATCGCGGGCCTGGAGAAGTCCATCAACGCCAACATCGACGGCAAGAACGCGGTCGATAAGAAGATCGCCGAGCTTACGGCGTCTATCGACAGCGCAAACGCGAAGATCAAGAACCTCAATGCTACGATCGAGAGCTCCAAGAGCGATATCGCGACGAAGAAGAACGAGATCGAGAGCCTTGATGGCGAAATCGCAGTCGTCCTTTCGTCGGCGTCGATCGAAAAGAGCACTTTGAAGACGATCGTCGAGGAGCTCGCGAAGATAACCCCCGACGAGAAGGCCGACTCCGCGCACAAGGCCGACAAGAAGGAAGAGAAGGCCGAGGCGACCGACATCGTACGCATAATCCGCGATTCGATGGACGCCATCGCGACGGATATTCTCGACGAGATAGCCGAGCGCCGCGAGCAGATGGTGTGATCTTGACGGTTTCAAAAAAAACAATCACAAAACAACAGGAGAACGAAAATGGCAGAGATCAGCGAACAGTTCAAGGAGATGGCTATCAACGCGGTCAAGGGCTCCCTTGCCGGCGAGCCTCTCAAGATAGCCAGGGGCATCAGCGACGAGGAGCTCAACGCCGTCTATTCGCTTGCGTACAACTATTACATGACGGGTCGCTACGACGAGGCGCTCAAGCTTTTCAAGTTCCTCGTGATGTTCGACCACATGAGCCAGAAGTACTGGACCGGGCTTGGCTCGGTATACCAGGTGATGAAGCGCTGGGACGAGGCGATCGCCGCCTACGCCCAGGCGATGATCTTCGACGTTTCGCGTCCGAAGCCGATCTACTACGCGGCGCTCTGCTACTTCGCGAAGGGCGAGAAGCTTCACGCCGCGAGCTCGGTCGTCTCGTTCGACCTTTTCTGCAAGGGCAACGATCCCGAGACGGTGAAGTACCGCGGCAAGATCGAGGCTCTCAGGGCGGCGATCGGCCCCGAGGCGTTCGCCGAGCTTGACAGGATCGACCGCGAGGAGGCCGCGAAGAAAAAAGAAGTCGCAAAGGCGTAACCTTTTTCTGTCTCGCGTGTATACAGGGCAGAAAGGAACTAAACCCATGTCAATACCTTCAGTCAACAACAACGCTCCGGTTCAGCAGAACCCCCAGGTCATGGGCGACGGCACGCAGGTCGGGACGGAAGATCAGCAGAAGATCGCTGCAGAGGCGGCTACGATAATCCAGGGCGCCAGCCTGTTCGTCGACATCGGCGAAACGGTGCTCGACAGCATCAGCCGTGTCGGCGGCAAGATCGGCGGCAAGGACGTCGATGTCGATGAGGTCCCCGAGCTCGACGAAGAATCCGTCAAGTCGATGATCACGATACTTGATGATCTCGAGAAGCTCATCGCAGAGCTGAAGTCCGAGTCGACCGAGGAGCAGATCCAGCTTACGAAGGAGCGTATCGCGTCCCTGCGCGACAAGCTCAAGACGCAGCACAAGGATCGTCTCGACAAGGTCGAAACGCAGATGGAGCAGATTGATGCTGCCACCGACGCGAAGAAGAGCCAGGAGAAGATGGGCATCCTCTCCTGCGTCCTCGCCGTCGTTTCGGCGGTCGTCGCCGTTGCCGCGGTCCTCGCCGCAGTCTTCACCGGCGGCGCCTCGATCGCGATCGGAATCGCGGTCATAGCCGGCATCGGTGCCCTTTGCAACGTTGCGAGCGCGGCGCTCACGATCTACCAGACCGTCGAGCAGGACAAGCTGGAGCAGGAGGTCAAGGACAAGGCCGCCGAATACCGCAAGCAGGGAATGTCGAGCTCCGAGGCGTGGAAGAAGGCGTCCAGCGAAGTCAACGACAAGTTCCTGATCGCGAACCTCTGCCTCTCCATCGGCGGAATGATCGGCGGTCTCGCGCTTGGCGGAACGACTTCGGTCTCGAACGTGGTCCAGATAATCGGCCTCATCCAGACTGGTCTCTCCGCCGCATCCATGGTCTCCGGCGCGGTGAACGCCGGCATACAGAGCGATGCGTCCGACAAGAGCTATGATTCCCAGGCGACCCAGGCGGAGCTTCAGCATCTGGAAGCGCTCCTCGAAAAGCTCAAGAAGGCTCTCGAGGAGGACAGCGACGAGCTGCAGGCTCTCATTCAGCAGCTCATGGAGGCGATGACGCAGCTCGCCCAGCTCCTCGAGAGCGCAGTGAGCGCCACTGACGAAATCGTGCAGCAGACGGGAGAGACCGCCTGACGGCGCTCTCCCTGACGGGAAACAAACTTCAGGAAAGAAAGGAATCTTACGATGCAGGTTAATGCAAACACCCAGGCCAACATGCAGGCCCTGATAGACGCCCTCAAGGGCATCTCCGGCGATGCTCTCACCACCGACACCGTCAAGGACGTCTCGGTGCAGTCTACCGACACAGGTCTTACGATCACATTCAACGCGGTTGTGGACGGCGAACTGAAGCCGGTCATCCTCGCGATGACGCCCGAGCTGGACCCCCCTGAGGGCTCCTTCGAAATGGGTGCGCTCGAGGATCTCATGGCTAAGCTTGACGAAGTCCAGGTCGGCAGCATGACGAACGAGCAGGCTGTCGACTTCATGAAGGAGTTCGTGGACAAGCTTGTCGAGAAGATCCAGGCCAACGGCGGCCTCAAGTCTGTCCAGGTGCCGTCCTCCACGAGCACCACGGGCAGCGCGACGCTCTTCAATCTCCTTGAGGTGCTCTCGCTCCTCGTGGAGGTCGGCCAGGAGATAAAGAAGTCCGCCAAGACCATCAAGGCGTCCGACAACGAGATGCAGGCGCAGTCCTACGAGCGCGCGGCCGAGCTGACCAAGGCGATGGCTGCCGCGGCGAAGGATCAGAGCAACAAGTATCTCGCGATCTCGATCACGATGATGGTGGTGTCGGCCTGCGTTTCCGTCGGCGCCGGCGTCTATGGCGCCACCAGGGCGTCTCTCCCCGAGACGAAGGCCGCGGGCTCGATGTCGAAGATGTCCGCCGAGGTCAACAACATGGACATCAACCCCCAGAACATTTCGACAGTCACCACAAAGGCGGGCGTTGCCGCCAGCAATGCAATTGGAGCAGATGCCGTGCAGGCAATACAGCAGTCCTTCAGCGACCCTTCGATCAATGCCGCAAGGAGCGAGTGCATTACGGCCAACACCAACCTTACTAACAGAGGCAATGAGCTCCAGACGGCGAAAGGAGCGGTCGCTACTGCGGAAAACAACCTGACCCAGGCCCAGAATAACCAGCAGGCCGTCAATAACAATCCGAACTCGACGCAGGAACAGAAAGACCTGGCGACCGCCGCGGTTCACGAAGCCGAATCTGCGCTGGCTACCGCAAAGACCACTCGTGACAATGCCCAGCAGAGTTATGATGCCGCCAAGGGCGCATTGGCCGAAGCGAAGCAGAATTGGCAGTCTGCCGTCAACAACGTCATGGGGAAGTACACCTCGGCCTATACCGGTGCGGCCAAGAGCGAGCAGTCCGCGAAATACAACGAGATGGTCGTGGCGCACGAGCTCGGCATGAAGATGCTCAAGGGCGAGACGATCCCGCAGGGCGGCCATTACATGACCGACGTCGAGTTCGGCAAGGTCGTCACGAGGACGGCCAACAGCTTCAGGGCGGAGATGAGGGGCGAGAGCCACTGGAAGATGCAGGCCGCCGCGCAGTCCGGCCAGTTCCTCGGGCAGCTCGCGACCATTCTCAGCCAGCACTGGCAGTCCGAGGTCAACTACGAGGCCCAGTCGGCCCAGGCCGACGCCCAGAGGATGCAGGCCGAGTCTACGCGCAAGCAGAACGAGTACGACGAGGACAAGAACCTCGAAAGCTCGGGCCAGAACATCATCGACGCCGCCCACCAGACCATGGCTAAGCTCTTCGAGGGCGAGCACGAGACGAACCGCCAGATCTTCAGCTGACGGAGGTAACGCAAAAAGGAGTGCCGATGGCGCTGATTGAAGCAAGGAAGATAGAAGGCGTATCCGTCTACGGTGTGGAACAGATGTCCTACACCGTAGGCGGCGTTCCAGGCCAGGACTACACGAAGGCCCTTACGGTCGCGTGCTTCCAGGAGTCCGCTGCGATCGAGGCCGAGCTCGAGCTCCTGTCGCTCATGGTGAGCAGGCGGCAGACGAAGCTGAAGGAGCTCGGCGACGTTATGGCGATACTCTCGAAGGCCCAGGGTACGATGCCGATCAAGGACCAGTACCAGACGGACCTCAGCGAACCCATGGACGCTCTTCTCGACGCGCAGGAGATCGCGCTGAAGTACCTGGTGCGGATTCCCCTCGGCGGCTCGGACGGCAACCAGATCCAGCGGCGCAACTGCCAGGTCTCCATATCCAACATCAAGCACGCCCTCGACATGGAGACGAACTCTCTGCAGCAGGACACCGTCACGCTGCAGAACCTGATCGGCAAGAGGGACTCGAACTACCAGACCGCGTCGACAGTCGTCAAGAAGGCGCTGAACGCAAGCGGCTCGGCGATAAGGAACATGAAAAGCTGATTTTAAGGAGGTCGGAAAATGAGCCAGCCATATCAAATAGAGCCAGTTAGGGTTGAGAGCCTCTACGAGAAGTGGGGACTGTCGGCGTGCGACTACAACTACACAGACCCTGACAAGATAACAGGGTTGATGACCAAGAAGATGGTGGACTTCCAGGACCTCATGGTAAAGGTGAGCGCCCGCCGCGCGGCGGTTGTCGAGGGTGAGATCACCCCCATGACGATCAGGATGCGAAGCCGCAACTCGTACCTCAACACGCTTGGGCAGATACTTTCCCTCCTGACGAAGGCCCAGGCGGCCTTCACCGGTGACGATGCCGGATCCACCTCGACCACGATCTCGGGGCTTACGGAAGACGAGTACAAGCTTCTCAGGTCCCTGAAGCCTGTCGCCGACGCCAACATGATCTGGAAGTCCGGATCGTCCTACGTGTCGACAAAGGCGAACCTCGAGGGCCTTGTGCAGGCGGTAAAGGCCGAGATGGACAAGGAGAACAACGCCTCCCAGACCGACATGACGCGACTGCAGTCGCTTGTCGACCGCCGCGACGACTCCTACTCGACCGCCACGAACATGATGTCCGAGATCAGCGGAACGCGCTCGACCCTCATCCAGGCCCTCTAGCACTTGAAAGCCGCGGGGGATTTTTGGTATACTATGCCAAAAATTTCCATAAACAGGAGAATGCTGAAATGTCGATGATGAAGGGCTTTTCGAACGCGTTCCGGATTCCGGAGCTGCGCAAGAAAATTTTGGTTACGCTAGGTCTTGTGTTCGTCTGCCGTCTCGTGTCGCAGATTCCGACGCCTGGCGTTGACTGGCGTGCGCTGCAGCAGGTGATCGAAACCGCTAGGCAGTCTTCCAGCGGTGGCGGTCTTCTCGACTGGTTCGACGTCTTTACCGGCGGTGCTCTCGGTCAGTGCGCCATCGGCTTCCTCTCAATCTGGCCCTACATTTCGGCCCAGATCGTGATTCAGCTGCTGAGCTCGGTGATACCGTCCCTGGAGAAGCTGAAGAAGGAAGGCGAGTCCGGCCGTCAGCAGCTCGCCCAGATCACGCGCTGGCTTACCATCGTCCTCTGCGTCGTCCAGTCCTGGGGCATCGCCACGATGCTGAGCCACCCGGGCGCGCTCGGCCCTGCGTTCGCGGGCGTTGAGATTGTAGTCAATCCCGGCTTCGGCTTCCATCTGATGACCGTGATCGGCATGACCTCCGCCGCGCTCTTCGTGATGTGGCTCGCCGACCAGATAACCACCTTCGGCATCGGCAACGGTGCCTCTCTCATCATCATGATCAACATCACCTCGCGTCTTCCGCAGGCGTTGATCAGCGCGTGGGAGCGCTATTTCGGCCTTGCCGGCGTCCAGGCCTCGGCCCCGATCGCCGAGCTGCCGATTCTCGTGATCTTCTTCCTTCTCGTCGTCATGGGTACCGTCATGCTTACCCAGGGCGTGAGGAAGGTGCCGATCCACTCGACGCGCCGCTCCGTGGGCGGCGGCAACACGTACGGCATGCAGCAGACCTTCATGCCGCTCAGGGTCAACTACACGGGCGTGATGCCGATCATCTTCGCCCAGCCGCTCATCCAGATCCCTTCCGCAATGCTGATGAAGGTCTCCGACGCGACGTCCTCGGGTTTCAGCGGAAAGCTCTACCGCTTCGCCGAGGCTCTTGCGAACCCGACGGCTCTCCACATGATCGTCTATGCGGTGCTTATCATGTTCTTTGCGTTCTTCTGGGTTGCGACCCAGTTCAACGCGATCGACATCTCCGAGAACCTCAAGAAGGATGGCTCGTACATCCCCGGCATCCGCCCTGGCCGCGCGACCGCCGAGTATCTCGACGACGTCATGACGAAGATCACCCTCATCGGCGGAACGGGCCTCCTTGTCGTGGCTCTTGTCCCGATGCTTCTGATGGGATGGATCCAGGTTCCCTGGGCGATCGCCTCGTTCTTCGGAGGAACTTCGCTTCTCATCATCGTAGGTGTCGCGCTTGATACCCTGCGCATCATGGAGTCGCACCTCCTCGTAAGGAAGTACGACGGATTCCTCTCTCACGGTTCGCTTCGCGGACGCAGCGGGGTGTAAGGTAGAAGTGCTGAGGAAGATCCTTTCGCACGATGCGGGCCCGTTTTGGCAGTTTGTCAAATACGGGCTCGTTGGCGTTATGGCGACCTGCGTGCAGACTGCGGTCTTCTATCTTCTCGCGTCGACGTGCCTGAAGTGCCTGGGGCCGGACGATTGGGCCGTAAGGTTCCTCGGGATGCCTGCGGCGTCGTTCAGCGGCGAGGAGGTCTGGTACGCCTCGCGCGGCATGGTCGCATCGGCTGCGACCGCGGTCGGGTTCGCCGTTGCGAACGTCTTCTGCTGGCTCATGAACCGCGCGTTCGTGTTCAAGCCGGGGAAGTTCCGGTGGTATGCGGAATTCGGGATGTTCTTCGGCGTTGCCGCGCTTGCGACCCTTGTCGCCCTCGGGGTGATGAAGTTTCTTATTGACTGGCTAGGAGTAATGACGACGATTGCCGTGGCCGTCGAGATAGCCGTTTCGTTCATGTTCAATTTCTTCATTCGAAAATACTTCATATTCAAGGAGTAGACCATGTCAGCTGAAAAATCACATGCGTTCAGGTTCGCCTCATTGGTGTTTGTCGCGCTTGCGTCTTCGGTCGCGACGGCCCAGGATGTAATGGATGTCGCAGCCCAGCAGCAAGTCGTCGAGCAGGTCGTCCAGCAGCAGCCCCAGCTCCAGGCCCTGCCCGTCGCGCAGGCCTACGCCGCCGCGCCCCTCCAGTACGATCCCATAACAGACGGCCAGCCGGTCACTCGCGTGTTCAAGCTCGCCCACGCAAATGCCGACGAGGTCGCCGAGCGGTTCAACGCGATCTGGAGCGGCGAGTTCGGCACGACGTGGCGTATCTTCCGCATTGCGACCTCGTTCCCCGAGGCGAATGCCGTGATGGTGACCGCCCCTACGCGCATCCTGGACATGTGCGAGGAGGTCATCGCCGAGATCGACCAGGAGGCGAGGCAGGTCTACATCGAGGCCCGCTTCGTAGAGCTCGGCAACACCGCCTCGCACAAGCTCGGCATCGACTGGTCGATGCTGGACGGCATGACGGGAAGCGCGACGCTCGGCGGCGGATTCCAGAACACAAGCATCGGCAACGCCGTCACAAGCTATCAGAAGACAACCGTCTCGAACACGAAGACCGAGTCCTATGCGCTTTCGTCTCCGACGACTTCGGTCATCGGCTACGGCGGAGCCAGCGGCACTACCCCGATTACCGCTGTCACCGGAGGTAAGGATGGCGACATATCGTTTTTCAACGGTACGTTGAACTTCAGCGAAATGTACCTTACGCTGCGCGCGCTCGAGTCCACCGAAGACGCACGCATCTTCTCCAATCCGAAGATCATCGTCTCGTCCGGAAAGAAGGCGACCGTCGACATGACTACAAAATATCCCAACGTGCTCGTTTCCGCGAAGCGCACGCTGAACGGAAACGCCGAGTCGCTTGACCTCGCGATGCAGATGCTCGCGATACCCGGCGAGGATAAGTTCATGTTCGCGCGCGAAGCGTTCTTCAGTTGGGGCATTTCGCTGGACGTCATTCCGCGCATCGGCACCAACGGGCTGATCAACGTGACAATCGTTCCTACGATCAGCGACCTCGACACCTCCTACGGAACCGACGGCTTCGTCACGGCCGGTGAAGGGCAGGCGGAGGTCTCCTCCTATGCCTCCAAGTACCCGATCATAAAGGTGCAGCGTCTCATAACGGAGTTCAACATGGCTAGCGGCACGACCGCCGTCATCGGCGGCCTTTCGCGCACGGTCGAGGCCCAGAAGGACAGCGGCATTCCGTGGCTGCGCAAAATTCCCTGGATCGGTCCCAAGCTGTTCGGCTCCAAGGTGCGCGTCAAGGAGCAGCGTGAGATCATCGTCTTCGTTACGGTCGGTCTTGTCGATCCCAAGCGCATGTCCCGTGATGCGGGCTTGCCGAAGAATGCCGTTCTTGGCCGCCAGTATGTGAGGCAGCAGAAGCTTGAACCTGGCGACAGGCCCGAGAAGAACATGGAGGGCATCGAGTCCCTTGACATGCGTTCGCTTGAGGAGCAGGCCAAAGATCCTCTCAGGAAGGCCGGTCAGCAAGACTCGGGCTTCATGAACATCAAGAACTACCTGCCGTTCAAGAAGGGTTCGGATGGTTCTGGCTCTTCTTCGGAAGAATCCGACCCAGAGCCTCGTTCAGACGCTGAGGAAGAACAGACAGTCCCCAGCTCGCCAGACGCATCGGCCACGGAAACGCTATAAGGCCTACGTTCCGCCGCGCGCGGCGAAGGATTATCTCCGCCGCCTTCTTCGCCTCCATGAAGAAGGGCATGGGACATGTGTTCCTGTCCGTTATTCGCGAGCGCACGAACCCGGGGCATACGACGGAGACGCGTATGCCCTCGCTGCGGAGGGCCGACCTCAGGGAGAGTCCCCATGTCTTGAGGCAGCTCTTGGTCGCCGAATAGGAGGGGCAGGACTTGAGCGGGCCATAGCCCGCTATCGACGAGGTTATCACTATCTGTCCGCCGCGCTTGTCCTTGTTGCGGCGGAAGATTTCGATCGCGGGCAGGACGGTGTTCACGGTCCCGCCGACATTGATTGCGAAAGTGCGCCTTACGTTCTCCTCGTTTTCCTCGCCGGTGGAGACGCCCGCGTTGGCAAACACGCAGTCGAGCGGGGCGACGGCATTGCAGCCCTCGAGCCAGAGCCTGGTCGTGGCTTCGTCCGTAACATCCAGGATGTCGTCGCGAACGGTGGCGCCAAGCTTTCTGCATTCCGCGGCGACAGCGGCGAGCCTCTTGGCGTCGCGCCCGCAAATGAAAAGCCTGTCCCCGCGTTTTGCGGCGGCTACGGCAAGTGCTTCGCCAATCCCTGAACTCGCTCCTGTTATCACAATGTTCATGCCAAATATGATACCAAAAAATTTGTAGTTGTGAGTTGGGAGTGGGTGAGTTGTGAGTGGGCCCCTTGTTTTGCTTTCCTAGGTGCGGCTTGTTTCGACGCAACCGTGCTCGCCTTCGAGGGTGGCCGATTTCTGCGTCCTTCGCCCCGCTCGACATACACGAGTATGTCTTCGGGGGCGAGTCCTGCATAAATCGTCGCACCCTCGAAGGTTCCGCTCGGCTGCGGCGTCGAAACAAGCCGCGCTTGGCAACTCTGGTCGAATTCGGGCCGGTCGCGCGGGATGCCGCGCGAGACCGGGCTTCCTCGTCGTCGCTCCCGTTCGCCGTCGTCCTGCTCCCGCGCCATCCATCGTCGATACGCGTCGCGATACTGCGTCGTCGGGATACCGACTTCCTTGTCTCGTTTGCGTCTCGCCGTGTCTGTCGCGAACCGCAGTCCGCCGTCTCGCTCCGCTCCTCCTCGTCAGCCCTCCCGCCCCTCACACGCAGTCTCTTTCACGTTTTCTTACCCAGTTCCTTCCCCTCGCATCCTCATTCACGCGATTATCATTCTGATCCCACGTGCTTTCTCTCGCAACTGTAGAGCGAATGGGCATATAGAACGGATCGTGCGGAGCGAGGCTGGAGGAGAAGGCTGGGGCCGCACGAGAGCACTTTCGCGGGCCCGATGGATTTTTGACCCCCGTGCGACAAGGCGAGCGCTATGCGCGAGCGTCAAAAACCCGTCAGGGGGCGCCCGCGAAATGCGGGTCGCGCGGCACCGGCCTTCGACGACAGCACTCGTTAGTTCGAGTTTCGAGTTAGAGTTCGAGATAGGAATATTGCAACCTCCACTCTAACTCACAACTCACAACTCCCAACTCACAACTACAAACCCACAACTCCTAACTCCCAACTATTTTCCCCTCGCAAACCACTTGCACACTCACTTAAGGTTATGATAGAATACTCACCAAACAAAATGCAAGAGGTAGTCGAAGTGAAGAATATTTCTGAATATTCCGGTTGGTGTTGCACCAGCTGTTCTTCCTCTATCCCCAAGTGGGGGGGGGGG
>Ga0265298_10003885_pt1 | contig 19408 bp, 14 predicted proteins | sample AusTroGonzalo_MG_3_FD_193486 | JGI IMG/M metagenome (GOLD analysis project Ga0265298, IMG submission 193486) | Bovine rumen microbial communities from tropical cattle in Woodstock, Queensland, Australia - Gonzalo_01 | ecosystem: Host-associated > Mammals > Digestive system > Stomach > Rumen ... | reverse complement strand
AGTTCCACCTCTTCCCATTCCGAACAGAGAAGTTAAGCCCGTTCACGCCGATGGTACTGCGCAAGTGGGAGAGTAGGTCGCTGCCGTTTTCCGGAGTGCTTCAGATTCTATAATCTGAGGCATTCCTTTTTTTGTTACTATTGCTGGTGGAAACTGTTATTTTTTAGAAGTGGTTGAAGGTGAGCCAGCGGTAGAAGGATTCGCGCCAGGTGCCGCTGGTGTTACCGGGATCATCGGGGCCGAAGGGACCTGTGCCGTCATCGTAGAGATGCATCTCGGCATTGGCTCCGGCTCGTTTCCAGTCAAGGTATAGAGACACCAGGCCGGCAGCTACGTTATGGTGGTCGCCGCGTGTGGCTATGAAGAGTTTGGGCGCATTCTGCGGTACATCAACGTCTATCAGTGAGGGTCCGTAGATGGTTGCTATGAAGGCGGGCCGATGAGCGGCATCGGCACGGACTGTTGCACCTATTCCAACTCCTCCGCCGGCGGAGAATCCTAAGTAACCGATTTTGTCAGGGTTGATATGCCACTCAGCGGCATGCTCGCGGACTATCTCCATGGCGCGAAGGGCGTCGTTGATGGCGTTGTCTATATTCTTGACTCCGCTCTCTGATGTGTCAGGGTTGGCATTGGATTTGGTGATCTTGCTGAATTCGGTGACCGATGCGCTGAGAGCCTGTCCTCCGCCTCCCATTCGCGGGCCACCTGCTCCGCCCATAACGCGTGTGCGGTATTTGAGTCCGATGGCAGCGATGCCGCGCTCGTTGAGCCATCGGGCCATATTGATTACGTCCGATCCCCATGAGTGGGACATGAGTCCTCCGCCGGAACAGAGTATTACTGCTGTGCCTGTGGCTTTGCTTGCGTCGGGCAGATAGACGGTAATGGATGGTGTTACCACTCCCGATATGCTTTGTATGTTTCCATCGGGACCGCGTTGGATACGCTCGTTGTCCTGAACTCCTTCACTGCCTGGGGCAACACCGTCATAAAGACGGATTTCCTGTTGGGCAAATGCACTGACACAGAAAAAAAGTGCCAGAATGGTTATTGCTTTTTTCATTTTTGATGCTTTTAAATTACTCAAAGGTATAATCTTTTGTTTATATTTGAGCCACGATAATAAATTGGACTAACAATATATTGTTTATGAGTAATTATGACTGGAATTTTTCCACGATAGGTGGAAAGAACCGCGTTAACATAAAGAGCGGTGAGGATATCAAGCATCTGGGTGAACTTGACCAGAAGTTGTGGACAGTATTGAGTTCGCCGGTTGTCGGACTGGAGTTCGATGCCAAGACCCTTAAGATGCTGGACAGCAACAATGACGGCCGTATTCATGTAAATGAGGTTGTAAAGGCAGCCGAGTGGATTACATCTGTAATTAAGGATCCCGACATGCTCCTCAAGAAGGAGGATACGCTCCCGCTTGATGCGTTCAATACCGATAATCCTGAAGGCAAGAGACTGCATGCTTCGGCCAAGCAGATTTTAAAGAACCTGGGACTCAAGAAGGACAGCATATCTGTGGCCGATGCCGATGACAGCGTGGCAATATTCGCCAAGACCGGCCTGAACGGTGACGGTATCATCACAGTGCAGTCAACCCAGGATGAGGAACTTATCAAGACTATAGAGGCTTGCCTGGCAACTATGGGAGGCAAGGCTGACCGTAGCGGACTGCAGGGTGTGGACGCTGATCTGCTGGAGGCTTTCTACGGTGCTCTGGCAGACTATTCGGCGTGGCAGAAGAAGGCTGCCGATGACAAGTCAATATTTGCATTCGGTGATAATACCGCAGCCGTTTACGATATCGTAAAGCAAATCAAGGCCAAGGTGGCCGATTACTTTATGCGTTGCAAGCTGGCTGTGTTCCATGCCGGCAGTGTGAACGCTCTGGATGTATCGGTTGCACGTATCGAGACTATCAGCGACAAGGATCTGTCACAGTGCGCCGATGAGATTTCAAGTTATCCGTTGGCCCGCATATCGGCCAACAACACACTGCCTATTGATGAGCGTATCAATCCTGTTTGGCAGGCTACCATAAGCAAACTCAAGGCTCTGGCTCTTGACAAGGAGTTTGAGGGTGCATCCGAGATTACTGAGGAGCAGTGGAACGCATTCGTAGCCAAACTGGCTCCGTATGAGGCATGGTTGGGTGAGAAGGCCGGCGCTCAGGTTGAGAGTCTGGGCCTGGATCAGGTGAATGCAATACTCAAGGCAGACCGCAAGGCCGATCTGCTCAAACTTATCGATGATGATAAGGCTCTGGAGTCAGAGTCACTTTCTATTGATGAGGTTGCCAAACTGTTGCATCTGTATCGTGACTTCTACACCTTCCTTTGCAACTTTGTATCGTTCCGTGACTTCTATGATCCTCAGGGCAAGGCAATATTCCAGGCAGGTGAGCTCTATATTGATGAGCGCTGCTGCGAACTCTGTATCAAGGTGCCCGATATGGGACCGCATGCCACCGCAACCTCACTGAGCGGTATGTACATCCTGTACTGCAACTGTGTGAACAAGATAAACGGTGACAAGATGATAATTGCAGCAGTCATGACCGACGGTGACGTGTCCGATCTGCGTGAAGGCAAGAACGGTCTGTTCTACGACCGCGCCGGAGTGGAGTGGGATGCTACCGTGTTCAAGATCATTGACAATCCTATCAGCATCCGCCAGGCATTCTGGTCACCCTATCGCAAGATTGGCCGTTACATCGAGACCACTATTGAGAAACGTGCCGCCGAGAAGGACAATAAGGTAATGGCCGATATGACCGCAAAGGTTGACAATGCCGGAAAAGACGGTGCTGCCGGAGCTGAAAAGAAGAAACCTTTCGATATCGCAACATTCGCAGGTATCTTTGCTGCCATCGGCCTGGCTATCGGAGCCATAATGGATGCCATCACCGATATGTCCAAGTCGGTTTCAGACTGGTCATGGTGGAAGTGGCTGATCCTGATTGCCGCAATCATGCTTGTAATCTCCGGCCCGTCAATGATTCTGGCCTGGCTCAAGATCCGCAAGCGTAACCTCTCACCGTTGCTCAATGCCAACGGCTGGGCAATCAACGCATCTGTCAAGGTTAACATGACATTCGGTGCCACCCTTACCGAGGTAGGACGCAGCCCGCTCAAGGCAGAGCCGGACCCGTTTGCCGACAAGACTCCCTGGTGGAAGAAACTTATTTATTGGCTTATTGGTATAGGTCTGGTTTGCTGGATCTGCTACAGGACCAACCTGATCTACACCATCACTAAGAACGATAAGTTAAAATACGAGAAGAAGGTTGAACCCAAACAGGAGGCAGCACCCGAAACCACCTCCATGTTGATACTTAACGCCGAAAACTTCCAAGCCTGACTACGCAGGTTCAGCGTATTGGGGCGAAGCGAGTATGCGAGCGAGATGGCCCGGAGGGCCACCTTTCGCGTAAGCGAAATAAAATAAGGAATGGGAAGGCCGTTTGCGGCCTTCCCATCCTCCGCAACAAAAAAAAGAGACCCGACTGGGCCTCTTTTTTTGTTGCGGAGGAAGGATTCGAACCTCCGACCTTTAGGTTATGAGCCTAACGAGCTACCTCTGCTCCACTCCGCGATTTCGTTTTGCGAGTGCAAAGATACTCCTTTTGTGTAATGCGTGCAAATCTTTTCTTTCAGAAATCTCATTGTTACACATTTTTTGTATTTTTGTAACCCTATTTGAAAGTATGGAAAATCCAAAGACTCGATTACAGTTTATCAAAGCCGCAAAGGAGCTTTTTGTCAAGAAGGGTTATGACGAAACTACCATGATTGACATTGCCGAAGAGGCCGGCTTGAGTCGTCGTACACTATACGCCTATTTTGAAAGCAAGGTTGAGGTCTTTCAGGCGGTAATCAACAGCGAGGTTGAGAAGGTGCTTGTCCAGCTGGAGGCAATTGCCAGGCAGAATATGCCACCACAGCAGAAGATTGTGGAGTTCGTGTTCGGATACTTCAAGCTTGTAAAGGAGACTGTTGACCGTAACGGTACACTCAGATCAGGGTTCTTCCGTAACAGCTGGGGCCTGGAACATTTCCGTAAGGGATTTGACGTCAAGCAGAAACAGTTGCTTCAGGAAATAATCACTGAAGGTAAGACATCGGGCACATTTGATGTCATAAGCGTACGCCGTACTGCCGAGATTATCCACAATTGCATGCGTGGTTTTGAGGCTCCTTACATCCGTGGTAAGCTTTGGCAGGGTAATACCAGGGAAGAGATACGTTTTGAGGCACGCCGTCTTATCTACGGTGCGCTTGGATATAGTGAATCAAAAAACAATCAATAAATAAAATGGGAAAACTTTCAGGAAAGACGGTGCTCATTACAGGAGCAACGCGTGGTATAGGTCTGGCTATGGCCCAGCTCTTTGCAGCCGAGGGCGCAAACCTGGCATTCGTGTATATCAACAGTGTGGAGAAGGCAGAGGCTATGGAGAAGGAGTTGAGTGCCAGTGGTATCAAAGCCAAGGGTTACCGCGTTGACGTAGCAAGTTATGAGGGCGCCGCACAGATGGTTGAAGAGGTTGTCAAGGAATTCGGAAAGATAGATATACTGGTCAACAACGCAGGTATCACCCGCGACGGTCTGCTCATGCGCATGAACGAGCAGCAGTGGGATGAGGTGATTGACACCAACCTGAAATCGGCCTTCAATTTCATCAAGGCCTGCACTCCTCAGATGATGCGTCAGCGCAGCGGTAACATCCTGTGCGTATCATCAGTTGTGGGACTGCACGGAAACGCCGGTCAGACCAACTATTCAGCATCAAAGGCAGGTCTGATAGGTTTCACCAAGTCTGTTGCCAAGGAGATGGCATCACGTGGCATCCGTGCCAATGTCATTGCACCGGGATTCGTACTCACTGAGATGACCACCGGCAAGATTCCTGAGGAGAAGCTGGCAGAGTGGTGCAAGTCGATTACCCTGCAGCTCGGAGCTCAGGTAGAGGAGATTGCCAAGGCTGCGCTGTTCCTGGTATCGGACGATAGCTCTTACATCACCGGTCAGGTGCTGCAGGTTGACGGCGGAATGAGCATGTAATGCAGGTACTTTACGAGGATAATCATATAATCATTGTCTCCAAGCAGGCTGGCGAGATAGTGCAGGGTGACAAGACCGGCGACGTTCCGTTGTCGGATATTGTCGCCGCATATCTCAAGGAGAAATATGCCAAGCCTGGTAATGTCTTTGTTGGCGTGCCGCATCGCCTGGACCGTCCTGTAAGCGGGCTGGTGGTGCTGGCCAAGACCAGCAAGGCGCTGTCTCGTCTTAACGGGATGTTTCGTGTGGGTAGTGTAGATAAACGCTACCTGGCCATTGTGAAAAACAAACCAAAAGAGCCTGAGGGCAGGCTTGAGAACTGGCTGGTCCGAAACGAAAAGCAGAACCGGTCATACGCATATGACAAGGAGGTGCCCGGCAGCAAGCAGGCCGTTCTTAACTATAAGCTTGTGGCAAGTTCAGTGAACTATCATCTTCTTGAGGTGGAGCTTCTGACCGGTCGTCATCACCAGATACGGTGTCAGCTGGCCAAGATGGGGTGTCCTATCAAGGGTGACCTCAAGTATGGTGCCGAGCGTTCCAATCCTGACGGCAGCATATCGCTCCATGCATTCCACGTTACGTTTGAACATCCCGTATCACATGAGATGATAGACGTAAAAGCACCCCTGCCGCAGGATTCCCTATGGCAGAGTTTCAAAGAAGCTGTAGAAAGTCTTTAGCTTATTCCTGTGCCGGAGCGTTGTCCTCCAGTACGTATGCCCTGATTATCTTGACATCCGGATTGGGACGTCCGTTCTTTCCAGCCGGAAGTTGTGATATGGCTTCAACTACATCCATACCTTCAACTATTTCGCCGAACACAGAGTATAGGCCGTCCAGATTTGGCGCACCGCCTATCTCTCCGTATTGCTTGATCTGCTCCTTGGAGTATTCAAACTGACGGCGGGTTTTCATAATGGCATCGGCCTGGTCGTTCAGCTGGTCGTTGAGCTTGCTTATCTTCTTTTTCTCACCGTATTTCTGCCAGGTAAGGATGTCTCTGGCGTGCGGTTGTGTGATTGAATCCTTTACAGCCTGACGGTAGCGCTTGTTGATGATCCTCTCCTGTGCGGGAAGAGAGCTGGTCTTAACTTTGCTGCCCGTAATGATATAGAATTGCTGGCTGGTTGACATCTTGAACTGCACCGTGCTGGCCTGTCCTACAGCTCCGCGTTTGTGATAGAACTTCCAGGGATTGACCTCGGATGCAATCGTATCGTTCTTCTCATCAATGCCTATCTCCTGTCCGGGTTTGGCGTTCTTGGAATTGACATCTCCGGCCTGGATCTTATATCCCTTCTGGACTCCGAAAAAGAGCTGGTTGTCATAGAAACCCTTGCGTGCCAGACGGACCATGTTGTGGCGATGGAGAGGGGTCTCGCGATACAGTTTTATGGTAAAGTTACCCTTTGTGGTCTCAAAACGCACGTACTGGTCAGCGTCCAGGATTATGGTGTCGGCATCAACCTCCTCAGCCGGAGCGGCAGTACCGTTATTCTTGCAGTTTGTGGCAAAAAGCAATGCCATTACAAACGGAATTCCTATCAGATATTTTTTCATAGCTGTATGTGGTTTCTTGACTGCGAATATAGCGAAATAATAGCTGGAAATGTGTTACCTTTGCGAATTAAAACGGAATAATAATCAAAAACAGCATATTTATGAAACCAGCACTCGTTGTTCTGGCAGCCGGAATGGGCAGCCGTTACGGTGGACTCAAGCAGTTGGATGCTCTGGGCCCCAGTGGAGAGACCATTATGGATTATTCAGTGTTTGATGCCATCCGCGCCGGATTCGGCAAGGTGGTGTTCATTATCCGCAAGGACTTTGAGGATGATTTCCGCCGTCTGGTGCTCAAGAAATATGAGGGTCATGTAAAGACTGAGGTCGTGTTCCAGAGTATCAATGACCTGCCCGATGGTTTCAAATGCCCGGAGGACCGCACAAAGCCCTGGGGTACCAACCACGCAGTGCTTATGGCAAAGGACGTAATCAACGAGCCTTTCTGTGTAATCAATGCCGATGACTTTTACGGCCGTGACTGCTTTGCCGTTATGGGCAAGTTCCTGAGCAGTCTGCCAGAGGGTTCAAAGAATGTCTATTCAATGGTTGGTTTCCGCGTAGCCAACACCCTTAGCGAGAACGGTAAGGTATCACGTGGTGTATGTGAGGTCAACGCACAACGTCATCTTACAACCGTAGTGGAGCGCACTGAGATACTGCGTCGTGAGAACGGCGTATGCTATAAGGACGGTGAGGATTGGGTACGCATCGAAGACAACACTCCCGTATCAATGAACGTATGGGGATTCACACCTGACTATATGAAGTACTCCGAGGATTTCTTCAAGGGATGGCTCAAGGCTAATATAAACGTACCCAAGTCAGAGTACTACATTCCGCTCATGGTAAATGAGCTTATCAATAACGGAACCGCTACAGTTGAGGTTCTTGACACCACTTCAAAGTGGTTCGGTGTTACATACGCTGAGGACCGACAGGGTGTGGTCGACAAGATTGCAGAACTTGTAAAGGAGGGAGTTTATCCCGCTAAGTTGTTCGCATAAGTGTTTTCGGTAGAGAATCTTAAGGTTGAGTTCGGGGCCCGCCCCCTGTTCCATGATGTCAGCTACGTTGTAGGTGACAAGGACCGTATTGCCCTGGTGGGTAAGAACGGTGCGGGCAAATCGACCATGCTTAAGATAATCGCCGGATTGCAGCAACCCACATCGGGCACGGTATCCATACCCAAGGAGATGACCATAGGTTATCTGCCGCAGGTTATGAAACTGGCCGATACACGCACCGTCAGACAGGAGGCCGAGACAGCCTTTGAGGATATTCATAAGCTCAAGGCCGAGGTTGAGCGTCTGAACAACCAGATGGTTGAGCGTACCGACTATGAGAGTGAGGATTATCACGCCCTTATAGACCGCTTTACCCGTGAGAGTGAGCGCTACCAGATGATGGGAGGCGGCAACTATCAGGCAGAGCTGGAGCAGGCCCTGCTGGGTCTGGGATTCCGCCGTGAGGATTTTGACCGCCCCACCAGCGAGTTCAGCGGCGGATGGCGCATGCGCATAGAGCTGGCCAAGATACTGTTGCGTCACCCCGATGTGCTGCTGCTTGACGAGCCTACCAACCATCTTGACATAGAGAGTATACAGTGGCTTGAGGAGTTTCTGGCCAAGCGCTGCAATGCCGTGATTCTGGTCAGCCATGACCGCGCCTTCATCAATAACGTGACTACCCGCACCATAGAGATATCGTGCGGTGTGATATATGACTACAAGGTCAAGTATAACGAGTTCGTGGTTTTGCGCCAGGAGCGCCGTGAGCAGCAGATGCGTGCCTATGAGAACCAGCAGAAGGAGATAGCCGATGCCAAGGAGTTCATAGACCGTTTCCGCTATAAGCCCACTAAGGCCGTTCAGGTGCAGAGCCGCATCAAGATGCTGGAAAAGATAGTGCCCATCGAGATTGATGAGGTGGACAACAAGACCATGCGCCTTAAGTTCCCGCCTGCCATCCGCAGCGGCAACTACCCCGTGATCTGTGAAGGAGTGGCCAAGAGCTACGGTGAGCACCAGGTGTTCAGCGGCGTTGACCTGACCATCAAACGTGGTGAGAAGGTGGCATTCGTAGGCCGTAACGGTGAGGGTAAGACCACTCTTGTAAAGTGCATCATGGGCGAGATTCCGTTTGACGGAACACTCACTATAGGTCACAACATACAGATAGGTTACTATGCCCAAAACCAGGCACAGCTGCTGGATGAGGAGATTACCGTACACGATACTATAGACAATGTGGCTACGGGACCGATACGTACCCGCATCAACGATATACTGGGTGCATTCATGTTTGGCGGTGAGGCTGGACAGAAAAAGGTAAAGGTGCTTTCAGGTGGAGAGCGCAGCCGTCTGGCAATGATCCGCCTGCTGCTTACGCCCAACAACCTGCTTATCCTGGATGAGCCTACCAACCATCTGGATATGGCATCAAAGGATGTGCTCAAGGAGGCAATCCAGGCGTTTGACGGCACGGTTATTGTAGTGAGTCATGACAGAGAGTTCCTGGACGGACTGGTAAGCAAGGTTTATGAGTTTGCCGACGGTAAGGTACGCGAGCACCTGGGAGGCATCTATGATTTTCTTCAGAAGAAGAACCTGGACAACCTGGCCGATATAGGCCGTATGAAAGGGGCACCCGCAGCGCAGGTTACGCAGGATCGTGCATCGGCCGGAAAGGATGATTACGAGGCCAGGAAGGAGCAGGAGCGCCGCAAGCGCAAGGTCCAGAAAAAGATTGATGACTGCGAGAAGGAGGTGGAGCGTATATCAAAGGAGATAAAGGATATAGAGGAGTGGCTTTCCACACCCACAGGAGCTCAGAATCCTGCTATGTTTGAGGCTTACGGCAAGCTTAAGAATGACCTGGCCGAAGCTGAGAAACGTTGGGAGGAGGCTATGATTGAAGGAGAGAGTTTATAACATTTTATAAATATGAAAAAAGTAACATTATTGGCAATTGCATTTGCAGGAATGGCTATGATTTCTTGTAACAATTCAAAGCAGGGTATCGGTATCAGGATGGAGAATCTTGACAAGACCGCAGTACCCGGTGATGATTTCTTCCAGTTTGCAGACGGCGGTTGGAACGCAGCCCATCCGCTTACTGACGAGTATGCACGTTTCGGCAGCTTTGACCAGCTGGCCGAGGATAACCGCCAGCAGCTTAAGGGCCTGATTGATGAGATCGTGGCTGCTGACAATGAGGTAGGTACAAATGCTCAGAAGATAGCTGATCTCTATAAGCTGGTGCTTGACACCGCACGCCGTGAGAATGAGGGTCTTGCTCCCCTGAAACCCTGGCTTGATAAGATTGAGGCTGTAAAGGACCGCAAGGAGATATTCCCGCTCATGACAGAACTGGACATGAACGGTCTGGCCGGCAACTATTTCGGTCTGGGTATAGGTGCCGATATGATGGACAGCAAGTCTAACCTGGTAAGCATAGGTCAGGGCGGTCTGTCACTCGGTGAGAAAGAGTACTACCTGGATACTGATGAGGCTACCACCGCTATCCGTGAGGCTTTCAAGAAGCATATAGTACGTATGTTCACTCTCTGCGGCTTTGATGAGAAGACCGCTCAGAAGAAGATGGAGGACGTTATGCTCATTGAGACCCGTATAGCTGAGAAGTCTTACAGCAACGTTCAGATGCGTGATCCGGCTGCCAACTATCACAAGATGCCGTTTGAGCAGCTCAAGAAGGATTTCAAGGGTATTGACTGGCAGTTCTATTTTGACCAGCTGGGCCTTTATGACTGCGACTTTGTTGACGTAGGTCAGCCCGAGCCTATCCATGAGGTAGAGGCTATCCTGGCCAAGGTTCCCGTTGAGGCTCACAAGTCATATATGGAGTGGCAACTCATTGACCATGCCGCTTCAAATCTGACCAAGGAACTTGACGATGCCAACTTTGATTTCTACGGCAGGATCCTGAGCGGACGTCAGGAGCAGCAGCCCTGGTGGAAGCGCGCCACATCAACCGTAAGCGGTGTTCTGGGTGAGGCTATCGGCCAGCTTTATGTTGAGAAATATTTCCCCGCAGAGGCTAAGGAGCGTATGGTTGCTCTGGTCAAGAACCTGCAGATTGCCCTGGGTGAGCGTATTGATGCCCAGGATTGGATGAGCGCTGAGACCAAGGCCCGCGCTCATGAGAAACTGGATGCCTTCTATGTAAAGATTGGTTATCCCGATAAGTGGAAGGATTACTCAAAACTTACCATCGATCCTTCAAAGACTCTGTTTGAGAACGAGATTGCCATGTCCCATTTCTTCTGGCAGGATGCCGTTGAGCGCAAGTACAAGAAGCCGGTTGACAACACAGAGTGGTTCATGACTCCTCAGACAGTCAACGCTTATTATAATCCTACTACAAACGAGATATGCTTCCCCGCAGGTATCCTTCAGTATCCGTTCTTTGATATGAGCGCCGATGACGCTTTCAACTATGGTGCCATAGGTGTTGTAATAGGACATGAGATGACTCACGGATTTGATGATCAGGGCCGTCAGTTTGACAAGGACGGTAACTTTGCCGATTGGTGGGCCGAGGGTGATGCCGACAAGTTCAAGGAGCATGTACAGGTTATCGTTGACCACTTTGACAATATAAAGGTTCTGCCTGACCTGAACGCCAACGGTTCACTCACACTGGGTGAAAACATTGCTGACCATGGCGGTCTGATGGTTGCTTATCAGGCATTCAAGAACGCCACCAAGGATGCTCCGCTCAAGACCGTTAACGGTTTTACTCCCGAGCAGCGTTTCTTCATGGCTTATGCAGGCGTATGGGCCGGCAACATCCGTGACGAGCAGATCCGCAACCAGACCAAGAGCGATCCCCATGCTCTGGGCCGCTGGCGCGTAAATGGCACTCTGCCTCATATTGATGCCTGGTACGAGGCATTCAACATCACACCGGACAACAAGCTTTATCTGGCTCCTGATAAGAGAGCAAGAATCTGGTAAATGACTAAAGGAGCTGGGATAAGGGAGGAATATCTGGACCGGAGCATGAGCCCCGGCCGGGATTTCTACCGATTCAGTTGCGGCGGCTGGCTGGATGCCAATCCTCTGCCTGATGATTATCCCAGCTACGGAACATACGAGGAGCTGGCTGAACATAACCGTCAGCAGCTCAAGGATCTTATAGACGGCATCATTGCAAGGGAGAATACTCCCGGCAGTGATGCCGCCCGTATTGCTGACCTTTATAATCTGGTTATGGATGTGGACCGCCGCAATGCAGACGGGCTGGCACCCATCCGGCCGTATATGGAGCGCATCAAGGCTATATCCAGCCGTCAGGAACTGTTGGATGCCATGATTGAACTGGACCCGTACGGAGTGACCGGTTACTTTGACGTGGGCATCGGCCCGGACCTGAAGGACAGCAAAAACAATATCGTGGGTTTGAGTCAGGGCGGTCTGACACTTGGTGACAAGGAGTATTACACGGACCGTGACCTGCAGACCATAAACATACGCAAGGCGTTCAGGAAGCATATGGTACGAATGCTGATACTTGCCGGTTACGGCCGTCTGGAAGCCCGTCAGAGAATGCGTACCGTTTGGCGGATTGAAAAACGACTGGCACGTGCGTCACGCAACAATGTCCAGTTGCGTGACCCGGCTACCAACTATCACAAGATGTCCATTGACCAGCTCTATGAGCGGCTGCCCGGTCTGGACTGGAGGGAGTTCTTCTGCAAGCTGGGCCTGAATGATGTAGAGTGGGTGGACGTGGGCCAGCCTGAAGCCATACAGGAGGCAATCCGTGTCTTCAACGAGGAGTCTCTGGAGGATCAGAAGATACTTATGGAGTGGCAGATGCTTGACTCCAACGGTACCCGAATAGGCAAGGAGGCCGATGATGCCGACTTTGATTTCTACGGCCGTACGCTGAGCGGACAGAAGGAGCCCAAACCCATGTGGAAGCGAGCCACATCGGCCGTAAGCGGAACATTGGGCGATGCATTGGGAAAACTTTATGTGGAGAAGTATTTCCCTGCTCAGGCCAAGGAGCGTATGATAGATATGTTCCAGAACCTGAAGCGGGCGCTTGCACGCCGCATCGAGGCTCAGGAGTGGATGAGTGACGATACCCGCTCTCTGGCACTTGATAAACTGGATGCCTTCAAGTTCAAGATAGGTTACCCTGACAAATGGCGTGACTACTCCAAGATGGTGATTGATCCGTCCAAGACCCTGTTTGAGAACAGCGCATCGATAAGCCGTTTCTTCTGGAACGATATGGTGGAGCGCAAGTTCAAGAAGCCGGTCGACCCCACTGAATGGTACATGAACCCGCAGGAGATAAACGCCTATTACGATGTCTCTATCAACGAGATATGTTTCCCTGCCGGTATACTCCAATACCCGTTCTTTAGCCTTGAGGCCGATGACGCTTTCAACTACGGCGCCATTGGCACCATCATGGGTCATGAGATGACTCACGGGTTTGATGATGAGGGCCGCCAGTTTGATAAGAACGGCAACATGTGCAACCTCTGGAGCAAATCTGATACACGCCGTTTTAACCGCCGTGTCAAGGTGCTGACCGATTGGTTTGACAGCATAGAGGTGCTGCCCGGCATCAAGGCTAACGGAAAACTTACTCTGGGTGAGAATATTGCCGATCACGGAGGACTTACCGTGGCTCTGGAGGCATTCCGCGAGACAGGAGGCAACAACCCGGATGATTTGAAATGCGGCTTTACACCCATGCAGCGATTCTTCATAGCGTACGCCTGCACGTGGGCTGAGAACTGCCGCGACGAGATGATACTGCAGCAGACCAAGAGTGACGAGCATTCGCTTGCACGTCTTCGCGTGAACGGAGCCTTGCCGCATATTGACGAGTGGTATGAGGCATTCGGAATAACTGAACACGATCCTATGTATATTGCACCCGATAAACGAGTACGTATCTGGTAACCTTATGAAAGAGTCCAAGTCCATAGAACTGCTGTCACCCGCCAAGAACCTGGAATGCGGCATTGAGGCCATAAAGCATGGGGCCGATGCCGTCTATATAGGAGCGGGCCGATTCGGCGCACGTCAGGCTGCAGGAAATCCGGTTGAGGATATAACCGAGCTTACACGTTTTGCCCATTTCTACGGAGCCAGGGTCTATGTGACCGTAAACACCATACTCAAGGATTCTGAACTGGCCGATGCCGAGAAACTCATCTGGCAGCTTTATGAGGCGGGAGCCGATGCTCTGCTCGTACAGGATATGGCAGTCCTCAGGATGAAACTGCCACCCATAGCCCTGCATGCCAGCACCCAGTGCGATGTCCGTAGTGCCGATAAGGTGCGTTTCCTGGCCGGTTGCGGGTTTACCCGCGTGGTGTTGGCCCGGGAACTGTCACTTGACGAGATACGCGCCATACATGAGGCTTGTCCCGATGTAGAGCTGGAGTGCTTTGTGCACGGTGCCCTGTGCGTGAGTTACAGTGGACAGTGCTATGCCTCGCAGTACTGTTTTGGCCGTAGTGCTAACCGTGGCGAGTGCGCCCAGTTCTGCCGTCTCAAGTTTGACCTGGTGGACAGTGATGATAATGTGATAATAAAGGGCAAGCACCTGCTCTCGCTCCGTGACATGAACCGTATGGACAGTCTGGAGGAACTTATGGATGCAGGTGTATGCTCATTCAAGATAGAGGGCCGTCTCAAGGAGACATCATACGTAAAGAATGTTACGGCCGCATACAGTCAGGCCATTGATAAGGTCCTGGTACGCAGGCACGAGTTTGTCAGGGCATCATCGGGCCATAGTGTTGCTCATTTTACTCCCGATGTGAGCCGCAGTTTCAACCGTGGGTTCACTGACTATTTCCTGCACGGACGCACAGATGACATATACTCATTCGGTACGCCCAAGTCAATAGGCGAGAAGATGGGCCCGGTCAAGGAGGTGGGCCGCGGCTGGTTGAAAGTATCCGGCTTCAAGGCTTTCCATAACGGTGACGGACTCTGTTTCTTTAACCGTGGTGGTGAGTTGGAGGGTTACCGCGTAAACCGTGTGGAGGGCAACCGCGTATTCCTGTTCCTGGAGGGAGCCGATATGCCTTCAATAACTGCCGGAACTGAGCTCTACCGCAACTATGACATTGAGTTTGAGAAGGTTCTGTCCAGGGAATCGGCCACAAGGAAGATAGGGGTGGATATCATTTTTGAGGAGACACCTTCCGGATATCAGGTGACTATGACCGATGAGGAAGGACTGTCTGCTACAGCATCTGTTGAATGGCAAAAGGAGGATGCCCGCACTTCCCAGCAGGAGAACATACGAATCCAGTTGGGTAAGATGGGCAATACCGGATTTGAGGTGCAGAATGTGGAGATCAGGCTTGACGGTGAGCGTTTCATCCCGTCATCACTTCTGTCCGATCTGCGCCGTCAGGCTACTGCCGGACTTGAAAAGACTCGTCTTGAATCCTATGTGCGTCCGGCCGTGGGGGCATCGGCCAATCCCGTTTATCCTGCCAGGCAACTTTTCTATCTGGGTAATGTGATGAATGCCCAGGCCAGGACATTCTATCAGGATCACGGTGTAACAAGCATTGATGATGCTTTTGAAAAGGCCGCGCCCGACAATGCTGTAATAATGTTCTGCCGCCACTGCATAAAGAACTCGATGGGTATTTGCCCAAAGAACCGCAAGCAGGAAGTAAAGGTTCATGAGCCGTTGTATCTTGTATCAAATGACGGCCGCCGTTTCAAGCTTAGATTTGATTGTGCACACTGTCAGATGGAAGTTTTGGCGGAGTGAATCACATTTAATCGGAACTTTACCTATTTTTGCAGAAATGATTGAATCAACCTTTTAAATTGAAATATTTATGAAAAGATTTGGAAAGATTCTGGCAGTAGCCGCTCTGGCAATGGTTTCTTACAGTGCATCAGCAGAACTTGCACCACAGTGGTCAAAAGGTACAATGATGGTTAACGTTGAACTGGGTGTAGCTCCCGGCTTCGGCGGTGGTGTATCACTGGATTATGTTCTCTTTGATGATTGGTGGAAAGGCCATTTCTCAGTAGGCGGTGAGATTGATGTCGCCCAGCCTTACAAGCATCAGACCAACTTCGGCGTTTCACCACGTGCCACATACGGCCTTAATATCACCGATCAGTTTGAGGTTCACGCTATGGCACAGATGGGCTTTGGCTATCACAAATATGACGATGGTACTTTCTCGGATCACGAGACATTCATTCTGCACAGCGAGATGGTAGGATGCCGTTTCTTCTTTACCGACAATTTTGCAGTAATGGCCGAGACCGGTTACTCAAACTGGATGCCTGAACTGCGTGCCGGTATCACTTTCAAGTTCTGATAATCAATTAAGATTGGATAGAAGGGACGGTTTTTCCGTCCCTTTTTTTATCTTCGCACTGTTATGAGAAAGTTCGCCTTTGTTTTGCTGCTGGCCTTGGCAACAGTTGCCGGTCATGCCGAGAGTACCGTAATCAAAGTGTCAATGGACAATGCCATCCAGACCAACGGGGGCCGATGGGAAGGATGGGGCACCAGTCTGTGCTGGTGGGCCAACCGTCTGGGCTACAATGAAACGCTTACTCAGAAATCGGCCGACCTGTTCTTTGATGCTCAGAAGGGTCTGGGTCTTAACATAATGCGCTATAACGTGGGCGGAGGCGATGACCCCACACACCACCACATAACCCGCACTGACAGCGATGTTCCCGGCTGGATGTATATTGATGACAACGGAGAGCGCAAGTATGACTATACGGCCGATGCACGCCAACTCAACGTGGTAAAGGCCGCGATGAAAGCCGCCGGACAGGATGCCTATCTGGAGATATTCAGCAACTCACCCCCTTACTTTATGACCAACAGCGGCTGCTCCACAGGTAACTTCAAGGCCGAGGAGAACAACATCAAGGACGATGAGTACGATGACTTTGCCGAGTATATGGCGCACGTAGCCAACTACATGACACGGGAGATGAAGCTCAAGGTAAAGAGCGTATCGCCCATGAACGAGCCCAACACCAACTACTGGCCCGCCATGAACTACAAGCAGGAGGGTTGCCATATCGATGCAGGCGAGTCCCAGTCCAAACTTCTTGTGCTGACCAAGGAGGCACTTGGCCGCTACGGACTTAATGACATTGTCTTGACCACCAGCGATGAGACCAACCCCGGCAAGCAGATTGAGGAGATAAAGACCTTAACCCCCGATGCCCGTAAGGCCATAAACCGCATTAGCGTGCATACCTATGGTACCAACAGCATCCGCGAGATGGGTCAACTGGCCAAGGACGAGAAGATAAACCTGTGGATGAGTGAGGTAGATGGCAACGGAACCGCAGGACAGAATGCAGGAGAAATGGCTGCCGGCCTGTGGCTTGCCGAGAAGATAATCAACGATATTGAGGCCCTGGAACCATCGGCTTGGGTGCTCTGGCAGGTGATAGATACCCACATCAGCAAGGAGGGCTACAAAGGCCGCCGCGACGGAGGCCCCCTGCGTACACAGGGAGGCTACTGGGGTACCGCCTGCGCCAACCACGACACCGGTGAGATTCTGCTAACCCAGAAGTATTATTCATTCGGCCAGTTCAGCCGCTATATCCGTCCCGGCTCCCAACTGATACTATGCCCCACAGAGCGCCGATCGGGCATCAAAGCCCTTGCCGCCAAAGATAAGAAGCAACTCACCATTGTCTGCACCAACACCACTGCAGAGGAAAAGCCCACAACTTTTGACCTGTCGGATTTCAAGGTCAAAGGCAAGGTGCGTCAAATAAGAACCGCCGGACAGTTTGCCGACGGTGAGCATTGGGCCGAGACCGACCTTGGTAAGATCAAGGAAAAAAAGTTGGAAGTCACACTGGCTCCCAACTCAGTCACGACTTTTGTTATAGGCCTTTAGATTTAGCTTTGTTCCAGAGGGCATCCATCTCCTCAAGTGTCATATCCTTGAGCTGACGGCCCTGATTAATCGCGGCCTCCTCAACGTAGTTGAAGCGACGGATGAATTTCTTGTTGGTGCGCTCCAGGGCGTCATCGGGATGGATTTTGTAGAGGCGTGCTACGTTGATGATTGAGAACAGCAGGTCGCCAAGTTCGCTCTCAGCCTTCTCCTTATCGGCCGATGCAATCTCCTGCTTTAGTTCAGCATACTCTTCCTTTACCTTGTCAAGGGCACCGTCGGGTGTATCCCAGTCAAAGCCTACATGAGCGGCTTTCTCCTGGATGCGGAAGGCCTTGATGGTCGATGGCAGTGCATCGGGCACACCGGCCAGGACACGTTTGTTGCCACCCTTCTCCTTGAGTTTGAGCTGCTCCCAGTTCTGCAGAACCTGCTCCTCACCGTTCACATTGGTGGTGCCGTATATGTGCGGATGACGGTAGATAAGTTTGTCACAGAGTTTGTCACAAACGTCCTTGATATCGTAATCGCCGGTCTCGCTGCCTATCTTGGCGTAGAATACTACATGCAGCAAAACATCTCCAAGTTCTTTGCAGATATCGGCCTTGTTGTCCTTCATGATGGCATCACAAAGCTCATAAACCTCCTCAATGGTATTCTGACGGAGTGAGTCGTTGGTCTGTACACTGTCCCAAGGGCACTTCTCCCTGAGCTCATCCATTATGTCAAGCAGGCGGCCGAAAGCCTGCATCTTCTCTTCGCGTGTATGCATATTATTATATTTTAGCGCAAAATTACGTATAAAATCCGTACCTTTGCACCCAATTTGAAACAGAGGTATTTCTTTATGGAATTAGCAAGCAAATACAACCCTGCCGATGTGGAGGGTAAGTGGTACAAGTATTGGGAGGATGGCAAGTTTTTTCACTCAGAGCCCGATGGCCGTGAGTCTTATACTATAGTTATTCCGCCACCAAACGTGACCGGTGTGCTGCACATGGGCCACATGCTTAATAACACTATCCAGGATATTCTGATACGCCGTGCCCGCATGATGGGCAAGAACGCTCTGTGGGTACCTGGAACTGACCATGCATCTATTGCTACCGAGGCCAAGGTCGTTGCCAAGCTTGCTGCACAGGGAATAAAGAAGACCGATCTTACCCGTGAGGAGTTCCTTAAGCACGCATGGGAATGGAAAGAGGAGCACGGAGGCATAATCCTTAAGCAGTTGCGCCGTCTGGGCTGCAGCTGTGACTGGGACCGCACCGCATTCACAATGGATGACCTGCGTTCTGAGAGCGTAATCAAGGTGTTTGTTGACCTTTACAACAAGGGCCTGATCTATCGCGGCGTACGTATGGTGAACTGGGATCCAAAGGCACAGACCGCTCTCAGTGATGAGGAGGTGGTCTATAAGGAGGAGCACAGCAAGCTGTACTATCTTAAGTACTACGTTGCTGACCAGGAGACCGTTAAGCCTACCGGCGCTGAGGGTGAGATAGTTCATAAGGATGCCAAGGGCTACTACGCAGTGGTTGCCACTACACGTCCCGAGACCATCATGGGTGATACCGCAATGTGCATCAACCCCGCCGATCCCAAGAACGGCTGGTTGAAGGGCCACAAGGTGATTGTTCCTTTGGTTAATCGGGTGATACCTGTAATCGAGGATGATTATGTTGACATCGAGTTCGGTACCGGTTGCCTTAAAGTTACCCCTGCCCACGATGTCAATGACTATATGCTGGGTGAAAAGTACAACCTTGAGACCATCGACATATTCAATGACAACGGTACTCTTAGCGAGAAGGCCGGCCTCTACATCGGTATGGACCGCTTTGATGTAAA
>Ga0265298_10003884_pt1 | contig 19417 bp, 16 predicted proteins | sample AusTroGonzalo_MG_3_FD_193486 | JGI IMG/M metagenome (GOLD analysis project Ga0265298, IMG submission 193486) | Bovine rumen microbial communities from tropical cattle in Woodstock, Queensland, Australia - Gonzalo_01 | ecosystem: Host-associated > Mammals > Digestive system > Stomach > Rumen ... | reverse complement strand
TTATTGAAACTTCAGGTACTTCATTTTGCCGCTTTGGTCCGTTCGGCCAAGGCGGCTTTCAGCATCTCATACCGCGCTTTTTTCTCTTCTTTCATAAAATGATCATGCCGGGTCTGCTCCCACTTCAAATCATACTGCAGCTGTTTCCCGCCGAACTGCTCGCTCGTCAGGTCAAAACGGGTATCCCCGATCACATTAAAGCAGTGATAACCACCCTCTTCCAGCGGCACTCCGTACACCAGCCCGCCGAAGATATCCTGCGCCAGAAAGGCAGTAATGGAGCACTGTCCCAACGTCCGGTTCTCCTCGCTCCAGTTCTGCTGCATCCGCGGCGCGCAGGTTTCCCGTTTCCATAGATGCCACAGTGCGTTATACAGGTCCCGGGGCGTCCCGATTCCCGGATAGTCCGGGATCCGTGCAAGGGTGTCCGCCTTTTCCCAGCCGTAAAAGCCGTAGGTCTTCATCCGGTAAATCCGGCTTTCACCCCCTCTTTCATCTCGGAGCATCCGGTCGAACTCCGCACCGTATTTCTCATACAGACCGGTTTCCCCGGTAGAGATCCAAAGCGTGTCATATCCGTCCTCCCGTGCCAGGGCTTTCACCTCCGCGATCAGCCGGCCCATCAGCCGGCGTCCCCGGTATTCCGGTGCGGTATATACAAAGCCCATCCACGGGCTCAGCTCCGTATCCGGGATATCGTCCCGTGCCGCGTATGTACAGAAGGAAACCAGTTTCGTCCCGTCTGTCAGCATCAGCAGCCGGGCATTCTCCCCGTAATGCTCATGAAAGGTCCCCTCCTTCAACTGCTGATGGAGGTACTGCCCTGCGGTCCAATCGCACTGGCTCAGCCGGTTCAGCCAGAATCCCGGGTTAATCGTGTTTTCATAATCAATAATGACCATACGTTTCCTTCCTTTTGTATCAGATCTACGCCGCCTGTATCCTATCATATCCGGTCACATTTGCACAATATGCCGTCATCCGCAATTCCATCATGTGCTTTCCGCTATTTGGTTCACCAGTTCACAGATTGCTTTATTCATGTGCTTGTCCTTGTGAATATACACCCGGGAGCAGATCGGGAAATCACATCCGGCCCACTTCAGTTTCTTCAGAAGCCCTTGTTTTATTTCTTCCCGTACCGTCATATCCGGTACAAAGGCAACACCCAGTTCGTTGACTGCGAATTGTTTGAGGATCTCTTTGCTGCTCGTTTCCAATGCGATCCGCGGGACAACCGATTCACTTGTCAAATCCTCCAGCAGCATCCGCCGGAATGTGCAGGTATGCGAAGTCAGCAACAGCGGAATATTTTCCAGATCCCTTTCCGTAACACGTTTCTTTTCCGCCAGAGAATGAGCCGGACTCACATAGAATCCAAGCGTTTCCGACCTTTCACACAATATTGCCAGGTCCGGGTATTCCATCGGCGGATCCAGGGAATAGGCAATGTCCAGTATTCCCTTTTTCAGCTGGGCCGCAAACGTATCGTGCATGATGAATGATAATTGAATATCAACAGCCGGGAATCGCTGTCTGTACTTCAGAAGAATCTGCGGCAGCCGGTTGTAACAGAGCGACTCGGAGACACCCAGGCGGATTAACCCTGCCGGCTCTCGCGCCATCGGCACTTCAAGCCGGATCTCCCGCTGCAGCTGCATCATCTTCTCCGCATAGGCTGTCAGCCGTTCCCCTTCAGGCGTCAGCACAACCGTCTTCCCGAGCCGTTCGAAAAGCAGACATCCCAGCTCATCCTCCAGCTGCCTGATCTGTGTGGTTACCGTTGACTGGGCGTAACCCAATTGATTCGCCGCTGCGGTAAAATTCCCAGTCTCTGTGATTTTCAGAAAAGTTTCCAGTTGAGTAATCGTCATGGTATCGCCTCATTTTTCAATAATTTCGATCGTTTATTTCATTTATTTCAATTTTACTGATCGTTAATCCGATGCTATTATATAGTCGCACCCGGGAATATGCAAGCCGAAAGGAAAAGAAAAATGAACGCTTTATGTAAAATCATTAAAGACACGGTAACCCCCAACTTCCTGAATATCCGAACTTCCATCCGTACCTACAACCGGGATGCTATGTGCTGCGGAGCCCCTTGCTGGCGCTGGGTCTATCACGCGCTGCATTCCGCAGACAAGTGGTTCATCAACCCGAATGACTATGAAGAACCGGCTTTCCATGAAGAAGGCATGGACAATCCGGACAATCCGACCTCTGTCGTCCTGACGGATCAGCAACTGCTGGAGTATCTGGATGCCGTCGAACGGAAAACCATGGTTTATCTGGATACGCTTACCGATGAGATGCTTTCCGAAAAGCCGGAAGGCTGCCGCTTTTCCCGTCTGGAACTGGTTCTCCGCCAGTTCAGACATATTTCCTTCCATACCGGCATGCTGAACGGGCAGACCGCTCTGGCAACCGGGCAGTTCCCCATGTGGGTTTCGGAAACCGGCAAATATGTGGATGACGGCATCTTTTTCGGCAGATACCGGAAAGGGCAGGTCAAAAACTAAAGGGTTAAGGAATGTAGCGGCGTTTTTTGTTTCAGCTATAATTGAATCATTCAGGCATCCTGTGACAGTTATCGCAGGATGTTTTTTTAAGCTCCGGGATTTCTTCAAAAAACCATTAATATAGAATACTTGCCAAAATAACCCTTTTTTTCACTGACAAGCAAAAAACTTGGAAGCGCTGATTTCAATCGCTTCCAAGCCAGTGGAGCATAGGAGATTCGAACTCCTGACCCCAACACTGCCAGTGTTGTGCGCTACCAACTGCGCTAATGCCCCGAACAGCGGATATCTTATCATAACCATCCGGCTTTGTAAAGACTTTTTTTCTCATGTTATGTCTGAGAGGCAAAATCATTCCCAATCCTTCTCCGCTGTGATAAAATGCCTGCGAGGAGTGTGAAAAAGCATGACATTGTCCGAAGCTGTCGAAAAACTGAATGAACTTGAAAAAGCCGCCTATGCCCTGAATCATGCCCAGAGTATCCTCTATACGGACGGAGATACCGTGGCGCCGAAGAATTCCTGGAAGGGCCGCGGCAAGGCTCTGGCTTATCTGGGTGAGCTGATTTATAAACAGCTGGTCAATCCGGAGGCCGGGGAAATGCTGCAAACCATTCTGCAGCACAGGGAAGAAACCGATGAGATCACCTTCCGCCGGGCCGAAGTGCTGAAGGAACAGTACGACAGCCTGCATGTCCTGCCTATGGAAGAATATGTCGCCTGGCAGGAGCTGACAAACGAAGCCTCTGCCGTATGGCATGACGCCAAAGAAAAGAGCGACTGGGTCCTCTTTGAGCCGTACCTGGAGAAGATCGTTGCCGCCCGCCTGCGCTATGCTTCCCTGAAATCTCCTGAAAAACCCGCCTATGATGTATTGCTTGACGAGTATGAAAAAGGCGCGACCATGAAAAGTCTGGATCCTTTCTTCCGCGCCCTGCGGGAGGATCTGGCCCCCGTCATCCGGGAAGTAGCCGCCCGGGAAAAGCCTGTCCCGGCCTTTTTCCCGAACGTCTGGCCCATTGACCGGCAGCGGATCTTTTCCGAAAAGATCATGGCACTGGAAGGCATCGATCCCCTGAACTGCACCCTTGGGGAAACCGAGCACCCCTTTACCAACGGCACCAACAAATGGGACATCCGCATCACCACCCACTATTATAAAGAAGATCCCCTTTCCAGCCTGTTCAGCGTCATCCATGAAGGCGGCCACGCCCTGTATGAGCTGGATGTGCGGGATGATCTGCAGTTCACATGCCTCTCCGGGGGTGTCTCCATGGGCGTTCATGAGAGCCAGTCCCGCTTCTATGAGAACCTGATCGGCCGCAGCCGCGCCTTCTGTACACCGCTGCTGAAAATCATGAAGGACGTCTTTCCGGAGCAAATGAAAGGTATCACAGAGGAAGATCTGTATTCCGCCATCAATCTCTCAAAGCCGTCTCTGATCCGCACTGAAGCGGACGAACTGACCTATTCCCTCCATGTCATGATCCGCTATGAGCTGGAGCGATCAATGATCGGCGGAGACCTGAAAGTGCGGGATATCCCCGGGGAATGGAACCGGCTGTACAGGGAAGTCCTGGGCGTCACCGTGCCGGATGATCGCCGCGGCTGTCTGCAGGACAGCCACTGGTCCTTTGGCGGTATCGGCTATTTCCCCTCCTATGCACTCGGCAGCGCCTATGGCGTGCAGATGCTGAGAGAAATGGAAAAGAGCGTGGATGTATGGGATGCCGTCGCTTCAGGCGATCTTTCCCCCGTAACCGCCTGGCTGACGGAGAAAATCCATCAGTACGGCAGCCTGAAAAAACCGCAGGAGCTGCTGCCCGCCGCCATGGGCGGAGAATTGGATCCCTCGGTCTATACGGCCTATCTGACCTGTAAATTCAGTGAACTCTACAGGCTTTAACCCGGACTGTACATCTGTCGGGAAATATGGTATAAAAAGAAGCAACTTTTGAGTAATTCCGGGAGGCATGGGCAGCATGAAAAAGCAGAAAACAGCGCTGCAGATCTGCTTTATCATCCTGTTCACCGCTTCCCTTCTTTTATTCTGGCTCGTTCCCTTCCTCGGCCAGAAAGAAACCTCTGAAACAGAAAACCGCTCACTGGCCCGGCTGCCGGCTTTTTCCGCCGACGCTTTTCTGGCGGGAACGTATCAGGAGAATCTTGAAGCCGCCGCGGGAGACCAGCTGCTCTTCTCCGAGGAAATCCGTTCCTTTGTCAAGGGACTCCAGGCTTCCGTCCTCGCTTTTGAGCAGGATCTGCTCCGCCGCCTGGACCCGTCCCTGCGGGACGGTTATACACAAATCGCCGAAGGGTACTACGCTTATCGGGGCGATGAGCACCGGATCGTTGAAAAACCGCGTGACTATGAGGAAAGCGCGGCGGAGGTTGCCGCCTTTGCCCGGCCTTTTAACGAACTGGAAGGCGTCCGCCGGTATCTGTACTTTATCGGCAATTCACGCGTCATAGACTTTGACCATCCGGAGAATGACGGCCGGATCTATGAATGGATCCGCTCCTTCTTCACCCTGGACGGCGCCTCCTGCTTCGCCTCGGACGGCTATGAAGACTATTGCCGCTGGTTCTACCAGACTGATCACCACTGGAATGATCAGGGGTTCTACCGCGGCTATCAGGAAATCCTGAAACTGCTGAAGCCGGACGATGCCCCTGCCGGCCCGGGCGAACGCCTGGAAACCGATGCTGTCTTCAACGGATCCTACGCGCGGGTTACCAAATCCCTCCGGGCAGACGAGCATTTTGTCGTACGTTCCTTTGATCTGCCCAAATATGCCGTTACCCTGAACGGCAAGCGCGGCACCTACGGAAAGCTGAAGTCCTACCTTTCCGGCCGCTTTTCCTCCGAGCCGCTTACCAATCATTATGCCAACTGTTACGGGGGAGACTACGGGGAGATTGTCTACGATTTCAGCACCGAAGACCGGGGCCGGCTGCTGCTGGTCGCCTCCTCCTATTCCAACCCGATCAACGCGCTGATCGCTTCCCACTTTGACCGGACATATGTCATCGACCTGCGGTATTACGAAGCGTATGCCGGCCACGTCTTTGATCCCTCCGCCTATGTAAAAGAACACAGCATCGATACCGTGCTCCTGCTGGGTGACATCAGGCTGTTCCTGCCAGGTACCGAAACGGAAGGAGGCGGGGACTGATGGTCTTTTCGAGCCTGACCTTCCTGTTCATTTTCCTGCCGGCCGTCCTGCTTTTCTATTTCCTCCTGCCGGGCATCAAAGCAAAAAATGCGGTGCTCTGTCTTTTCTCTCTGGTCTTTTATGCCTGGGGCGAGCCCGTCTATATCCTGCTCATGCTCGCCTCAATCCTGTTGAACTGGCTTGCGGGCCTTGGCATGGAGCGTTTCCCCCGCCGAAGAAAACTGCTGCTCATCCTTGTGCTGGTCTTTAACCTCGGCGCGATCGGATACTTCAAATACACGGGATTCTTCTTTTCGAGCCTCAATTCCCTCTTCTCCCTGCATCTTCCTGCCCTGCAGATCGCCCTGCCCATAGGCATCAGCTTCTATACTTTCCAGATCCTGTCTTACGTGATCGATGTCTATCATGGCCGCACCGCCGCACAGAAAAACCTGCTTTCCCTTGCCACCTATATCACCATGTTTCCGCAGCTGGTTGCCGGCCCCATTGTCCGGTATGAAACCGTACGGGAAGAGCTTACCGACAGGCATATCACCCTGAACGATTTTACCGAAGGCCTGAGTCGCTTTTTCTTCGGTCTGGGTAAGAAAGTGCTCATTGCCAATCAGATGGCGCTTGTCGCGGACGCAGTCTTCGATGCCGCAGCCCTTCCGCCCGCCGGGGCACTGTGGATCGGTGCCCTGTGCTATACCATGCAGATTTATTTTGATTTCTCCGGCTACAGCGATATGGCCATCGGTATGGGGCGGATGTTCGGTTTCCACTTTACGGAAAATTTCAATTACCCCTATACCGCCGATTCGGTAACCGATTTCTGGCGCCGCTGGCATATCAGCCTTTCCTCCTGGTTCCGGGAATACGTCTATATTCCCCTGGGTGGAAACCGCTGTTCCGCGGTGCGGCATATCTTCAATATGCTCGTTGTCTGGTTGCTCACCGGGCTATGGCACGGCGCTGCCTGGACTTTTGTCCTCTGGGGGCTGTATTACGGGATTCTCCTGATCCTGGAAAAGTACGTGCTCGGCGGTGTGCTGAACCGCGTTCCCGGGGTCATCCGGCGGATCATCACTTTCCTGCTCATCCTCTTCGGCTGGATCATCTTCCGTTCAGAAAGCTTGCCCGCCCTCGGGCGCTTCCTGTCCGGTGCCTTCTCCTTCAATTTCTCCGGCACAGGCACCTTCTTCATGTCGACCGCAAGCGCCCTCTCGCCCCTGATTCTGCTTCCCATAGCCCTCCTGGGCTGCCTGCCCTGGACCCGATGGCTCGCGAAGCGCTTCCCGGCTTCGGGAGTCCTTTCCTCCCTCCGTCTCGCCTGCGCCTTCTTCATCTGGCTCACGTCCATTGCCATGCTGCTCGGGGAGAGTTATAATCCCTTTATCTATTTCAGGTTCTGATGCACCGCATACGGCATCTGACCGCTCAATGGAGGACCGCCGTGAAAAGATTCCTTGCTTTCCTGCTCCTGTTCCTGTTTCTGTGTGCTGCCGCCTTAGCCGCCTCTCCGCTTGAGGCTCCTTATACATCCGGCTCACCCGGGGCTTCCATTGCCGCCGCGGTAGCGGAAGCGCTCGGCCTGGAACTTCATCTGACGGACGGGGCCGACCTCCCGAAGGCGGCAGACGTTATGCTGCAGTCTCCCGGCGCTCTGCTCTGCGCGGATCAGTCTCTGATCATCTCCGGTCTTCAGGGTTATACCTCACAGGATCTGCGTTCCGCCATGCGACCCGTATGCCGGATCGCTGTCAGCCCGCTGTATCTGGTCGTGAACAAGCAGGCAGCGGCAGATCTCGGCATCACTGATGCGCAGTCTCTCCTGTCCTATATTTCGGAGCACGAGTATGAAGCCTACTTTGCCCGGCATATCGACGCGGATGTATCCGACCGGGCTGTGACAAAACTGTCGGAATCCGTGCCAGTGTTCACGGAAGGCTATCCGGAGGACGAGATCCCCTCCGCCCTGGAAAGCGGGGAGGTGCTGGCCGCCGTTGTCAGCGAGGCTCAGCTTGACGGGGCCGATTCTTCCCTGCTTCCCCTCTGTTCCCTGAGTGCGGAACGCACAGCTGCCTTCCCGGATCTTCCCTGTGCCGCGGAGCTTGATATCCCACCGTGCGACGGAATCGGCATATGGCTCTTTGCCTCTTCCGATACGGACAATACCACGATCACGCAGGCCGCATCTGCTTGCCTCGGGATGGATCCTGCTTCCGTAAACACCGTTCCAGGCTTTGCCTTCGCGCCTCTTGCCGGGGAAGAGGCAGACAAAGAAATCCGCGATATCATCGCGGATTATATCGGGTATATGACCTCGGAAGGTCTCTTTTTCTACGAACAGTAAAGATATTGTATCTATTGGTACCGCAGCTTGTGATAGGGATTTGTCTGTGAAAAGAACACACCGTCCCCCAGCAGCAGCACTTGCACATTCCCCTTGTCCAGTATCTCCGAAAAATCGAAATCCTTATCCTGGCCCGGCAAATAATACCGGAAATCAATGACCCAGAGATCGTGGTAATGGCTTGCCAGCAACTGGGTAATCGGATTGGAAAAAGAGTTGGAGAATACTACCAGGGTTCCCCGGTCTTCCCGGTCTGTTTCGATATGCACAATGCCGGTATCCCCGCCGTAGAACTTAGCATAGTGATTGATCTTTTCCAGTCTTGAATACTTTCCGTCAAAATACACCTGCTGATTCCCGTAGGAAGCTTTCGGAATACCGTTGATGATGATCTTCATCTCCGGATAGTCAAAGCGGTAGACCGTAAACAGTTCCTTGCTGTCCTGCAGTTTCAGGTCTCGGTTGATGGACCCGTTGAATTTCACAGGAAAAGTAACCTCTTCCACCGGTTCGATCAGCGGTTCATCCGGTCCCAGCAGCATCCGGATAATCTGACAGTATCCGGCATAGGAGCCCTTGTAATTCCAGTGGTGATCCGTCGTATAAAAATACTCGGCATACCGTTCCAGGGAATCCAGATGCAGGTAGTCAGTTGTGCTCTTTGAGAAATACTTTTCAATCGCTTCGTACACAACCGGTACAGCCGATATGTTATTCTTCACGTTCACCGTTCTGGAGGAATTGATCAGATACACATAGGTCCTGACTTCCGGATGATCTTCCAGTGCGTCATAAAGGAATTTTGCCTGCTGTTCCACCTTGGAAAGGTCAGTGTAGTTATCCGTAGTGGAAAGCCTGTATTCCATTCCATTGATTTCGACCGAGTCGTAGGCAGCAGCAGTGCTGATCATACCGATCAGCATCATCACAGCCGTTGCCAGCGACAGGATCTTTTTCATGGTCTTACGCTCCTTTGTCAGTATATACCGGATGAACCCCCGTTATGTCATTCCGTCAGATCAGATCCGCGATGTCTGTGTTCACACCCTTGATGAGCACTTTCGCGCCCTGGGCCGCCTCCGCTGAATCCGCATGGGCCAGCAGCCACTTGTTGGCCGCCCACAGGATCTCGTCTTCCGCGTTCTTCACGGTGATCTCGGGTTTGGCCAGGTTTGTGCCCTTCGGCAGGACCACGATCACCTTGAAACCTTGACCCTTCTTCGCGCTGCAGGGCGCGTAGTGCAGAGTCGTGGCATACACTTCGACCAGCACGCCTGCGGGGCACTTGTAGGCGACGACCTTGTCTGTATCCAGCACACCGTCCACGAGATCCTCACGCTTGGCCAGCAGCAGGATGAAATCCTCCGTACCGACGTTTAACTCGCTGTCCCTGTGATATTCCAGACAGTTCAGCTTCGTATTGTGGCCGTTGCACCAGCCGATCTCAATCGGCATGCCGCCAAAGGCATTGTTCCTCAGTTCCTTCTCAATCGGCAGAGCCATCAACTCGGGCTGTTCCGGAACATAGTCGACGCCATCGGGCAAAGGGGTTACCTTGTCCAGGGTCGCGAGCAGCTCGCCGACATCATAGCCGGTCAGCACCTGGCCGTAGTTCTGAAATGACGGGTCGCTTACGGGTAAGATCTTCATGGGAATACCTCCTTAAATTAAAAATTCTTTGTTAAATCATATCTTTCGTAAAATTCTTTCCGGTAATCCAGCAGAGAATCATTCGCGATCGCCTCCCGAATCTCCTCCATCATATGGATCAGAAACCGCAGATTGTGAATCGAGGCCAGCCGTCCGGCGGTAATTTCCTTCGCGTTGAACAGATGCCGGATATAGGCCCGCGTGAAGTTTTGGCAGGCGTAACAGTCACAGCGATCGTCCATCGGCGTAAAATCCCGGGCATACTTCCCGTTCTTCACAACCACCCGACCCCTGCTGGTCATAACGCTGCCGTTGCGGGCAATCCGCGTGGCCAGCACACAGTCAAACATATCCACCCCGCGGATCACACCCTCAATAAAGCAATCCGGCGTTCCCACGCCCATCAGGTACCGGGGCTTGTTTTCCGGCATATAGGGCCGAATCTCGTCCAGCATTTCATACATCAACGGTTTCGGTTCGCCCACGCTCAGGCCGCCGATTCCGTAACCGATGAAGTCCATATCCGCCAGCGTCTTTGCGCTCTCGATCCTCAGATCCCTGAAAAACGCGCCCTGCACAATTCCGAACAGTGCCTGATCCTCCCGCGTATGATGCATTTTGCAGCGTTCCGCCCATCGGTGGGTCGTCTCCATGTTCTTCTTCGCCGTCTCCCGGTCACAGGGATAAGCAGTGCAGACATCAAACGCCATGCAGATGTCAGATCCCAGTGCCTGCTGGATGTCCATTGACTCCTCGGGTCCGATGAACTGTTTTGATCCGTCCAGATGGCTGCGGAAGGTCACTCCCTTTTCCTCGATCTTCCGGATCCCCGCCAGCGAAAACACCTGAAACCCGCCGCTATCCGTCAGAATCGGGCCGTCCCAGCCCATAAATTTGTGCAGCCCGCCCGCCTCACGGATCAGGTTCTCGCCCGGGCGCAGGTGCAGATGATAGGTGTTCGAAAGCAGGATCTTTGTTCCGATTTCCTTCATCTCCCGAGGTGTCATCGCCTTCACGCAGGCGCTGGTGCCCACCGGCATATAAATCGGGGTCGGAATATCCCCATGGGGTGTGTGCAGCACGCCCAGCCGGGCGCCGCTCTGTTTGCACACATGCTTTACTTCATAACTGAACGGTTGACTCAAACCGGGCTCCTTTCCTCTCTGTCAAAAAAACATCATGAGCCTCAGAGGTAAAAAAACCTCCACTCTTCACTCCGAACTCTCCGCTCTGATTACAGCAGTTCGTCTGTTTTGAGGGGTTTGTATTTATCAAACTCCTCAAGCCGCTGCACCACTTCTTCTCGGATCACCAGCGCGGGTCGTTCTTTGGGCACATCCGTGTCCTCCGGCACCGTCAGCAGATCCGCGTAGGCGTTCCAGATATTCCCCTCGGGCATGGAGTGGAAAGTCATGATCTCCCCAAGCGTCGGGTGGCGGAACGTCAGTTTATATCCCCACAGGGCAATCTGCTGTCCAGGTATCCCGCTGCCGTATCGGTTATCTCCCCACAGCGGTGCGCCGATATTGCTCATCTGTGCGCGGATCTGGTGCTTCCGCCCCGTCTCCAGCCGGATGGCACACAGCGCCGTTCCATCCCGCCGGTCAATACACCGCCCGTGCAGGATCGCCAGCTTTCCGCCCTTCACGTCCGCCTCGCAGACCACCTCGCGGTTCTTGATCTCGTCATGAATCAGATAATCGGTCAGCGTAAACTCATTTTCCACTTCCCCGGCCGCCACGCACAGGTATTCCCGGCCCATCTGATGCTCCCGCATCTGGGCGTCAAGCCTTGCCGCAGCCTTGCTCGTCCGAGCGAAGACCATCAGCCCGCCGACCGGTCTGTCCAGCCGATGAACCAGGCCCAGATAAACATTCCCGGGCTTGTGATACTTCTCCCTCAGGTATTCCTTCAGCAGCGTCAGGATATCCGGATCGCCGGTCACGTCCGCCTGGCTCAGCATGTTCGGGGGTTTTACCGCCACCAGCACATGGTTATCCTCATACAGGACACTGTCTGCCATCTCAGCCACGCTGCCACCTCCCGCTCGCGCCGCATGGCAACACCCCGCCGGACGTCACCGGCAGGCACAGCTCCTCGCTGTCCACTCTTCCGCCGAAGCGCGGCATCACACACTTCTCCAGCATGTTGCTCAGCACGCTTGCCTGGAATCCGGTCGTATAGCTGTTGATCAGGAAGAATAACGGCTCTTCGCTCAGTGCCTTCGCGCAGGTATCGATCAGGCCGTACAGTTCATTTTCCAGTTTCCATACCTCACCGGAGGGACCCCGTCCGTAGCTGGGCGGATCCATCAGGATACCGTCATAGCTGTTCCCCCGCCGCAGTTCCCGCTGTACGAAGCGCAGTGCGTCCTCCACAATCCAGCGGAACCGGTCTTCCGGCAAACCGCACAGTTCCCGGTTCTCCTTGGCCCACAGCACCATGCCCTTCGCGGCATCCACATGGGTCACATGGGCCCCGGCCGCCGCGCAGGCCAGCGTCGCCCCACCCGTATAACCAAACAGGTTCAGGATCCTGAGATCTTTCCGTCCCGATTTCCGGATCAGCTCGCTCATCCAGATCCAGTTCGACGCCTGTTCCGGAAACAGGCCCGTGTGCTTGAACCCCGTAGGCCGCACATAGAACCGCAGGTCTTCATGGCTCACCGTCCAGCGTTCCGGCAGCTTCTTCAGAAATTCCCATTCCCCGCCGCCGCGCTCGCTGCGGTGATACCGTGCCTGGGCACGCTTCCACAGGTCCTCATCCGCCTTCGGCCAGATGGTCTGGGGATCCGGCCGGCGCAGGATGATATCTCCCCACCTCTCCAGCTTTTCGCCGTCGCCGGTGTCGAGCACCTCATAATCCGCCCAGGTATCCGCTAAAAACATTGTCCATTCCTTTCAAAATCGACTCAGCACATCCTCGTGCATCCGGATCAGTGCATCCGCCACATCCATGCAGTACAGCCGGTCCAGCCCCGCCAGGGCCGGGTCCGTCTCGATATAGCTTCGCAAGGCTTCGCGATCGCCCTCCGCCGCCTTCGCAGCCAGGCGGTTCGCGTTATCCACTTCGCCCAGAATATCCGCCAGCGCCTCCGGCACCCTGATCTCCTGCTCTTTCTCTTTCCCGTCTTTCAGGAGCAGCGGCGCCTCAATCATCGCCTCCGCCGGCAGTTGCGGCATCGTTTGCCCGTTTCTCCTTGTAACCGCGGGAATGGTCACACTTTCCTTCCGCACCAGCGCCAGCGCAAGCCTCATCGGCCGGATCGGCGGCGCCTTGGACAGCAGCAGCAGCTGGGCCATTGCGCCGTCCCGGCTATCCGCGCCCTGCTCCCGCACCGTGTTCATATAAAGGATACGTTCTTTCCGCTTTTCGACGCTCTCTCCGAATTCAGGATGCTCGTCCGGAATGTACCCTTCCTGTGCGGGCAGGAATTCCGCATGGTCCGTCACATCCCCCGTCGGCACCGCATTCCACCAGCCGTACCAGCGCTGTGCCAGGCTGCCCAGTTCGCCTCTCTCCGCAGCCTTTTCCAGCTTGCCCAACAGGTCCGTCTTCCCGTCTTTCATTTCTGTCAGGAAGGCAAATCCCGGCAGCCCCGCCGTTACCGCCGTCACGTTCTCCGGGCGGATCTGCAGGCGCTTCGCGTAGGTGTCGACGCCGTTTGTCCCGCGCAGGGGCGTCCGCCCCAGCCCGTAGCAGCAGTATCCCCGGTTTGTAAACACGGCCGTCGTCCGCGCCGCCGGCTGTCCCAGGTTGATCACGAAAGCATCCGGGCATGCCCTGTCCATCCCGTCGCATAGTTTCAGCACCGCATCCCCGGCCCGCAGTGCATGCAGCAGCCCTTCGATGCCGCCGTTCACCCGCGCCTGATCCGTCAGTCCCGGATCGTTTTCATCGTCCGTCCCCAGGGCGCTGCGGTCCTGGAAGAAGCGGCTCGCCGCCTGCGGGTCCCCCGCGTAAATCACGCAGTCTGTGCCGTCCAGCGCCTCTTCCCGGCTGTCCGTCACGAGGATTTCCCCGCCGATCCCGGCCTTGCGGAAAACCGCGTCGCCGTATCCCTGCAGCAGCTCGCGCATCGCCGGGTTTCCTTCCTCCGCAACAATCCGCGCGTCATGCGCTTTCCCCGCGAAAAGAAGGTCAGTCAAAAGGGCGGGCAGGAGCATCGGAATGTCCTGCCCGATCAGTGAAATTTTCATGCTTTTGCGATTGCCAGTACGGCTTTCTTCCCGTTGATATCCCATTCCTGGGCCGTCCGGCCTTCCGGTGCGGGTCCGCGGGAAATGCTCGTCGCCAGCGTCGTGCGTGCGATCATGTCTTCATGCTTCTGCAGCGCCGCCGCCAACTCATCGTCGCCCTCGTAGATCAGGCTGATCCGGTCGGTCACCTCAAAGCCGGCGTCCTTGCGCATCGTCTGCACTTTGGAGATCACCTCACGGGCATACCCCTCGGCAATCAGTTCGTCCGTCAGGTTTGTATCCAGCACCACCGTCACGCCACGATCCTCCGCCGCCGTGAAGCCCTGCTTGTGCATCGGTTCAGTCAGTACGTCACTTTCCGCCAGTTTCACTTCGGTATCTTCAATCATGAAGGAAATTTCTTCGCCCCGGGCAAAGGTGTCCACCACGTCGTTCCCGTCCAGCGTCTGCAGCATCTGCCCGATTTTTCCGAGCAGCTTGCCGAATTTCGGTCCCAGGGTCCGCATCTGCGGCTTCAGGTTATAGGTGGTGAAAGGACGGGCGTCTTCGGTGAAGATGACTTCCTTCACGTTCAGTTCATCCTCGCACAGTTCCTGGTATTCCCGGCTGAAGCTTGCACCCTTCACGTACAGCTTCTGTACAGGCTGCCGCACCTTCATGTTCGCAGCATTCCGGCAGGCGCGGCCCAGCTGAATCACTTCCACCAAGGCGTCCATCTGTTCCTCGATCTCAGGATGCACAGCTTCCGGATCGCTCACCGGGAAGTCGCACAGGTGCACGCTTTCCGGCGCACCCGGCACGTTGTTCACCACCAGATTCTGATAGATCTCCTCCGCCAGGAAGGGGATGAACGGCGCACACAGCTTGCTCAGCGTCACCAGCACATGGTACAGCGTCGCAAAGGCGGCTTCCTTATCTCCGCCCATGCCCTTGCCCCAGAACCGCTCGCGGCCCCTGCGTACATACCAGTTGCTCAGGTCATCCACGAAGGCAGCCAGCTTTCCGGCGCTCTCCGTCACCCGGTAGTTCGCCAGGTCATCGTCCACCCGGGTAATCAGGGTATTCAGCTTTGACAGGATCCACCGGTCCATCAGCGTCAGTTCTGTCTTTTCCAGCGGATGGGCCAGCGGGTTAAACCCGTCAATCTGCGCGTACATGGCGAAGAAAGCATAGGTATTCTGCAGCGTCGCCAGGAACTTCCGCTGGCCTTCCTGCACTGCTTCCTCGCTGAAGCGGCAGGGCAACCACGGAGCCGATGTCGTGTAGAAATACCACCGCAGTGCATCTGCGCCAAACTTGTCCAGCATCACGAAGGGATCCACCACGTTGCCCAGGTGCTTGGACATCTTGCGGCCTTCCGCGTCCTGTACATGACCCAGCACAATACAGTTTTTGAACGGTGCCCGGTCAAACAGCAGCGTGGAGATCGCTTCCAGCGTGTAGAACCAGCCGCGGGTCTGGTCGATGGCTTCGGAGATGAAGTCCGCGGGGAAGTTCGCCTCGAATTCTTCCTTATGTTCGAAAGGATAGTGCCACTGGGCAAAGGGCATGCTGCCCGAGTCGTACCAGCAGTCGATAACTTCCTTCACCCGATGCATTTCCTTGCCGCATTCGGGGCAGCGGATCGTCACAGCGTCAATGAAAGGGCGATGCAGCTCGATGTCCGGGCCAGGATCTGCGATTGCCATCTCCCGCAGCTCTTTGACCGAGCCGATCACGTGCAGGTGCCCTTCCTCACATTTCCATACCGGCAGGGGCGTACCCCAGTAACGTTCGCGGCTAAGGCCCCAGTCAATTACATTCTCCAGGAAGTTGCCCATCCTGCCTTCCTTGATATTATCCGGCATCCAATTAATGGTCCGGTTGTTCCGCACCAGATTGTCCCGCACCTTCGTCATCTGGATGAACCAGGTCGGCCGTGCGTAGTACAGCAGCGGCGTGTCACATCGCCAGCAGAAGGGATAGTCGTGCGCAAAGGGCACCGCCGCGAACAGCAACCCGCGGTCCTTCAGATCCTTCAGAATCAGCGGATCCGCATCCTTCACGAAGATCCCGGCCCATGCCGTTCCCTCAATAAATTTCCCCTGCGTGTCCACCAGGTTGATGAAGGGCAGTCCATTCTCCCGGCATACCCGGTTATCGTCCTCACCGAAGGCCGGTGCCTGATGAACGATGCCCGTACCGTCTTCCATTGTTACGTAGTTGTCGCACACCACGAACCAGGCTTTCTTGTCCGGCTCAACAAAACGGTACAGGGGCTCGTACTCCATGCCCTTCAGTGTCTCACCGGGGAATTCCTCCTCGATGGTCACTTCCTTGCCCTCAAAGATTTTCTCCACCAGGGCCCGGGCCATGATATACCTTGTCCCGTCCACCGTCAGCCGGCAATAGGCCGCTGTCGGGTTTACGCACAGCGCCAGGTTGCTCGGCAGCGTCCACGGTGTGGTCGTCCATGCCAGGAGATAGGTGTTCTCCTCCCCCTTCACTTTGAAACGCACAAACGCGGAGGTTTCCTTCACGTTCTTGTAGCCCTGTGCTACTTCATGGGAGCTCAGCGCCGTTCCGCACCGGGGGCAGTAGGGCACGATCTTGTGGCCCTGATACAGCAGGCCCTTGTCGGCAATCTGTTTCAGGCTCCACCATTCGCTCTCGATATAGTAGTTTTCATAGGTGATATAAGGATGCTCCATGTCGACCCAGTAGCCGACCTGCTCGCTCATTTTCTCCCATTCGTGCAGATATTTCCACACGCTCTTCTTGCACTCGGCGATGAACGGCTCAATGCCGTACTGTTCGATCTGGGGTTTACCATCCAGGCCCAGCGTCTTCTCAACCTCAAGCTCAACCGGCAGGCCGTGGGTGTCCCACCCGGCCTTGCGCAGCACGCTCTTGCCCTTCATCGTCTGGTACCGAGGGATCAGATCCTTAATAACCCGGGTCTCGATGTGGCCGATATGCGGCTTGCCGTTGGCCGTCGGCGGGCCGTCAAAGAACGTAAATCGCTCGTTCCCGTCCCGATGATGATAACTTTTCCGGATGATGTCCTTTTCTTTCCACAGTTCGGCAATCGCCTTCTCCCGGGAAACGAAATTCATGTCTGTTGCTACTTTATTGTACATCTGCTTATCCTCTGTTATTTTATCATAATTCTTAATTCCGAATGGTTCAGTACCCTTTGCCCATATCTCTGAGCGTTTCAGCTTCTTTCAGCGTACCTTCCGCGTACCGCTTCTCAGCTTCCGCCATGATCTTCTCCGTGGCGCTCACCCCGCAGCGGCTTGCTCCGACGGCCCGCGCGGACAGGACCGTATCCAGGTCCCGGATGCCGCCGGAGCCTTTAATTCGGACAGCCTCCGACACGTTTGCCCTCATCAGCTTCAGATCTTCAATCGTGCAGCCTGCACTGCCGTATCCCGTACTGGTCTTGACGAAGTCCGCCCCTGCCTTTTCGCTCAGCTTGCAGGCCAGGATTTTTTCCTCCTCCGTCAGGTAGCATGTTTCCAGAATCACTTTCAGGATAGCGCCGGCCGCGTGTGCGGTTTCCGCAAGCTGCCGGATCTCCTCCTCCACATAATCGGCATCTCCGTGCTTGAGCTTTCCGATATTCAGCACCATATCCAGCTCTTCGCAACCCTCTGCCAGCGCCTGTTTCGCTTCCGCCACCTTGATAGCCGTCTGGTGCGCACCGTGCGGGAACCCGATCACTGTGCAAACTTTCACCGTGCTTCCTTTGAGCATTTCCCTGAGGATCGGCACGTCACAGGGCCGGGCGCACACGCTCGCCGTGTCGTATTTCAGCGCGACTTCACAGCCGTGTCGTATATCGTCTTCCGTCAGCCAGGGCTGAAGCGTTGAATGATCCAGCATTTTTGCGATATCTTTCGGGGTCAGAGCCATAAAAGCAACCTCCTCACAGCGGTCAAAACCGCATAATACTCTAAATTGAATTTATTTCTCCGTCAATTTCTTTTTTTCCTTCTTTTTGACAGGAAAGCGGGGCGGATCCGCCCCGCTTTCGTATCAGTCCCGCTTCCTTATTCCGTCCCGTCCGGATACAGTTCCTGCATCTCCCTGTACAGCTGGTTATACTTGTAAATCATCTTCTTCACGCTGTCCTTCCCCCGGTAATACCGCACAGCTGTCTGAAGGCCACTATGAACAAGCGGGATCCGATAATTGATGTGATTGCAAACAAACAGCAGTACGATATCATGCCCTTTCAGCTGCTCCTGCCTGGAAACCGGTTCCCCAAAGCGGTACGGCGAATCCAGCGTCTCCAGAAATTCCGGCGTAATCTCGTCCAGGCTGGTAAACCAACACATGCAGTTTCTCTGGGGATAGATGTTGCCGTTGGGAAGCACATAATCCACCTTGACATTCTTTGTACTGATTGTCACATCAACCGCACCCATATAATACAGGTTGCTGGCAGCGCAAGGGTAACGGTAGGTGCCCCATTCACGCAGGTCAATCGGGACTACCATATACCATTTGTCCGTTAGTTCGGGATTCAGTTCCTTCAGGTACAGGCCAATCATGCCCATTGTGTTATTCCGGTACCAGTATTCGAATTTCGGATAATAACTGAAATAATGCTCCATCTCATCCAAAACAGGCCCCGCAGCTGGATTCCCTGCTCGATCCGTCCACTGACCGCCTTTGTAGGACAGCTGCCCATCCCCGCTTCCGTAGGTTGCCTTGGTAATCTTCGCTTTCGGGTTGAAAACGGCCGAAAGTACCGTACCTGAAACATCTGCCTTCGAGATTGTCAGAGTTTTCAGTTCCCCGCTTTGGTAATAGGCTTTGTAAAGTTCGCCGTCGGGGCCGGTCTCATCAATCTGGGTCACGCCCAACCCAAAATACATGTTTTCCTCCCGTCTCGGAGTATATCCGTCCTGCAGCGGCGCTTCGGCTTCCTCCGCAAAAGCCGTCATGACCCATGAAGAGAGCAGGACCAGGGCAAGCAACATCAATGCCGTTTTTTTCATCGGTCTGCATCCTTTCTTATTATTCTTTACGATAACGATTCTTTTCTGAAACGACTAGTCTCCCTCGGTATATTCCTTACCACTGATATGTTAAAGATTATATCCGAACAGCCGCTTTTCTTCAACCACGAAATGAAGTGGAACATTTTGACATAAACCGCATAATTCGGTATACTGTTTGGTATGAATTAAGACACCGACCGTTTTCCGGAGCGGACCGGTGATGATTTACTGAGGGGATCATGACCATGAGGAAATCGCTTGCAGTTATTCTGGCTGCCATCGTTTTGCTTGTTGTCTGTTTCACTCTGCCCGCTTCTGCCGCACCGGACGTGCGGACACTCGTGTTGAACCGTGACGCTGTTTCCATGAGAGTCGGAGATACCTTTACCCTGAAAGTGCAAATCGCCCCTTTCAACGCGGACCGCAGCGTCGCCTGGGTTTCTTCTGACGAATCGGTCGTTTCCGTCAGGGACGGGGTAATCACCGCCATTTCGATCGGAAAGGCCACTGTCACGGTTATCTCACAGCAGAATCCCTCCGTTCT
>Ga0265298_10003883_pt1 | contig 19422 bp, 15 predicted proteins | sample AusTroGonzalo_MG_3_FD_193486 | JGI IMG/M metagenome (GOLD analysis project Ga0265298, IMG submission 193486) | Bovine rumen microbial communities from tropical cattle in Woodstock, Queensland, Australia - Gonzalo_01 | ecosystem: Host-associated > Mammals > Digestive system > Stomach > Rumen ... | reverse complement strand
GAACATCTCCATGCTACTCATCTCCTTCGATTCGCCACCGATGCTGTGCAGCAGCAGGTAGTCGATGTAGTCGGTCTGCAACTCCTTCAGCGAGTTCTCAAACATGGCCTTTGAAGGCTCTGTGTCCCAAGTGGATGGGCTGAAGTTGGAGAGCTTCGTGGCGATGTAATACGAGTTGCGCGGATGCCGTGCCAAAGCGATGCCCGTGGCGTGTTCCGACATGCCCTTGCAATACACCGGCGAGGTGTCGAAATAGTTCATGCCGTGCTCAAGGGCGTAGTCAATCTCCTGGTTGACCAGCTCTTGGTCGATGGGTGAGTTGGGATGGTCGCGCAAGGTGCCGCCCTCTTCGACGGGCAGGCGCATCATGCCGTAGCCCAAAATGGAAACTTTGTCGCCCGTATTGGGATTGGTGCGATAGGTTATTTCACCTTGACCGTCAAGGATGCCTTCCAAGGGTTGCGGCTTGTCGTTGTTCGACTTGCAGGCGGAAAGCACCACCGAAGTGGCCACAGCCGCTCCGCCAATATGTTTTATAAATTCTCTTCTATCCATGGTTGTGTAGGTTTTATGTTGTTGTCTATTTGTCATTGCGAGGAGGAACGACGAAGCAATCTAGTGTTGAAGCTTGTCTTTCTGGATTGCTTCGTTCCTCGCAATGACGCAAAGCGTGTCAACTGATATGATGCATTTCATTCCCTTCCACATAAATCGCGCTAAACGGTCGGGAAGGGCAGAGGTGCTCGCAGGCGCCACAGCCGATGCATTTGTTTTCGTCCACAGCAGGCACTTTGACGGTGCCGTTCGGGCCTTCGTAATCCACCATTTGGATGGCACCTGTCGGGCAATGGCGGGCGCAGTTGCCGCAACTAACGCCATCGGTCAAAACGACGCAGTTTTCTTTTACCCATACGGCATGGCCGATATGTACGGTGGTCTTTAGCTCTCTCGAGATGTGCCAGATGGCACCCGCAGGGCAAACTTCGCCGCATCGTGTACATTCGGGACGGCAGTAGCCACGCTCAAACGACATCACGGGCTGCATAAAGTGCATCAAATCCGTGGAGGGTCGCAGTACGTTGTTCGGGCAACTCGACACGCAGAGTTGGCAAGCCGTACAATGTTTTTGCATGTAGTGTGCAGAAATTGAGCCAGGTGGCGTGATGGGCGTTTTGCGCTTCGGGGCTTTCTTGTCCTCAATGACGGCCAAGCCACCATCGAGCTTCATCTCGGTTTGGGCCATGGCTGCCGTGGTGCCAGCCACTGCTGCACCCACGAGGAAAGCACGACGCTCCTTGTCGACGGGCTTGGGTTCCTCTATGCGCCAATTGGGGGCATAACGCAAAGCGCCGAATTTGCACTTATCGAGGCAGTCGCCGCAGACCACGCAGCGCGAGTGATCCACTGTACCGTTCTTGAAATCAATGGCTTGGGCCTTGCAGTTCTTTTCGCACATGCCACAGTCTTTGCACTTGTTCTTGTTGAAACGGACACGCAATCCATATCCTGGGACACGAGAGATAAGACCGAGGAAGGTGCCGACGGGGCAGATGGTGTTGCAATAAAGACGGCCTTTTCGCCAAGCAAGGATGCCCAATATCAATAAGGTAAGGATGGCTACGACAAAGGTCGTCACGCTGCGCATCCAGATTTGAACTTCGGTGAAGTTGTAGCGGTCGTTAGCGGCATCGAGACCGGCGAGCCAGTTGTTCAGCATATCGTAGAGCGGCTTGAACAGGCTGTTGATGATACGGCTGTAGGCGCTGTAAGGCTCAATCGACGTCGTAACAGGTGCAAAACCGATAATCAGGGCGATGATGAAGATGGCCAAGCATACCAAGCGTAGCCATAGCTTTTCCTTGGTATAGCTGAAACGGTTTTTCATGAACTTGCCACTGAGCCATGAGAAGACATCCTGCATGATGCCCAAAGGGCAAACCACGCTGCAATAGATTCTACCGAAAAACGCAGTGACACAGAGGATTAAGGCCAATGTGCCGAAGCTCAGGGCCAGAATGGCGGGGATAAGTTGGATTTTGGCCACCCAGCCCGCCCAAAGATGCACCCTGAAACCAATGCCGAGCAGCAATAAGGTCACCAAGGCCATCACGATGATTTGTAGGCAGATTCTGATTTTTCGTAACATATTAAGTTGATTTTGAGTTAGTTCGTTTTACAATAAGTATACTCGCTTCATAAAGCAGATAAATGGGCATGGTGACCAGCATCAAGGTCACAGCGTCGCCCGTAGGGGTGATGACAGCCGCCACAATCGCGATGCCCACGATGGCATGACGACGGTATTTTTTTAAAGTTTCGGCGGTCAAAAGGCCCATTTTCGCCAAGAAATAGTTCACGATGGGAATCTCGAACAGCAGGCCCATCAAGAGACTCAGCATGACGAAAGCGGAAATGTAGGACGAAAGCGCGATTTGGTTCACTACCTCGCTGTAAACCTGATAGTTGACCAAAAACCGAAATGAGAACGGAAAAATGACGAAGTAATTGAGCAGCACACCTGCAAGGAACAGCAACGTGCCGCCGAGGAGCAAAGGCATCGTGTAGCGGCGTTCGCGTTCGTAAAGTGCTGGCACGACGAAACCGTAAAGCTGTGCGAGGAGGAAAGGGAAGGTCAGGACGAGACCCGCCCAAAGTGCAACCTTGATGTGCGTCATGAACTGCGCGGCCAGCTCTGTGTTGATGAACCGTGCCTCGAAAGCATCAGGGCACAACGACTCCCATCCCGTCGCCTGCGCCAAACGGCACAAGCCACGGTAAGAGACGAAATCTGCCGCTGAGGGCGCGAAAAGTACCTGAAACAGAAGGTTTTTGAAACAAAAAGCCAACACTGTGCCAATGAACCAAGCGATTAGGCAGCGAAAGAGCACTTTTCGAAATTCCTCAAGATGATCCCAAAACGACCTCGCATCCGGCGCGCTCATTCCTTGGTTTGCTTGTCTTGTTCTCTCTTTTTGTTAAGTTCGTCAAGGTCGTCGGCACCGTTCATGCCGTCCTTGAAGCTCTTTACGCCTTTGCCTAAGCCGCGCATCAGCTCAGGGATTTTCTTGCCGCCAAACAGCAGCAGAATGACGGCCACAATGATGATGATTTCCGTCGTCGAAAGAAAAAGCAGTTGCATAACGTTGTATTTTTGTGGGTTAGTCGGGTTTATTCCTCATAAAGCACGTGGAGCAGCACCTCTCCAACCATGCCGAGCGTTTCTTTGTCGATGTTTTCAAAGTTGTCGTTGTGGGTGTGCCAAACCTCGGGGAAACAACCGTTGCTGCTGTTGGGCTGCAGGTCGATGATGTCGATGGTTGGGAGGCCGGCGAGGTTCATGGGGATGTGGTCGTCGCTAATCATGGTGCCCAATTCGTTGCTGAAACAGTGGCGATAGCCCAAGTCGGCGGCCTTGCGCCACACCTTGTTTACGACCCACGCGGCATAGCCCTGCGAGTAGTATTCTTTCTGGAAATTGGGGTTCGAGCCGCCCACCATGTCCAAAAGGATGCCGTAATAAGCCTTGTAGCCATACATATGCGGATGCTTCGACCAATATTGCGACCCCAAGGCCCAATAGTTGTCGTTGTCGTTGTAATAGTCCATCGCCTGGTCTTGGTGCGGGCCGTAGTCCTCAAGGTCGAAGAGGACGATGTCGATACCCAATTTCTCAGGCAATGGCTGGCTCTTGAACTGTCGGGCACATTCCAACAATACGCCCACGCCGCTCGCGCCGTCGTTGGCACCGTCAATGGGCTGGTGGTTGAAGGCTTCGTCAGGGTCGTGGTCGGCGTAAGGGCGCGAGTCCCAATGCGCGCAAAGCACAATGCGTTTCTTGGCCTCGGGGTTGAACACCGCCGCGATGTTCTTTCCGTCGATGCCCTTGCCGTTGTAAAGCCTTGTGCGAAATTCCTGCACGATGACCGTATCGGCCCAATGGTTCAGCTTGGAAACGAGCCATTCACTACATTGGGCATGGGCTTCCGTTTCCGGCACACGCGGCCCAAAGGCGGTTTGGGCAGCCACATACTGATAAGCCGAATCCGCGTTGAAATTCGGCACCACGACGGTTTTCTTGGGCTTTTCCGACGGGTTGTCGTTCCCTTTGGGTTGTTTGTCGCCGCAAGAGGCCAATGTGAGGGCGAGGAATATAATAAGAATTGTTTTTTTCATCGGCTAAAAATAACGTAGAGACGCGCCATAGCACGTCTCTACAGGTATTAATCGTTTTAATCGTTAGGCGTCAAAGCCGCAATCATCTCGGCGATTTTGGCTTTTACGTCGTTGACGAAATTGTCGGGGTTGAGGTCGGCCTTGAACGACTTGTCGCGGGTGGTGAACTCCAAGGCGTTGCGTTCCAAGGTCTTCGGGCTGACCACGATGCGCAGCGGGATACCGAGCAAATCGGCGTCGGAGAACATCACACCGGCACTAATGTTGCGGTCGTCGTAGATGACCTCCACTCCAGCCTTCTTCAGGTCTTCGTAGACCTTGTCGGCCACGCGGTGCACGTTCTCATCAGCGACGCGCAGGGCGCACACCTGCACCTGCCAAGGCGCGATGGTGATAGGCCAGATGGGGCCGTAGTCGTCGCGGCTCACCTGACACACCGAAGCCATCAAACGGCCCACGCCGATGCCGTAGCAGCCCATGATGGGGTATTTCAGCGTGTTGTCGCTGTCGAGATACTGCATGTTCATCGACTCGGTGTATTTCGTGCCGAGTTGGAAGATGTTGCCCACCTCGATGCCGCGGCTGATGGTGATGCTATGCTTGCCGCACACGGGGCAGATGCCGCCAACGGTGGCCTTGGCTATGCTGTCGTACTTCACCTCACCGAGGTCGCGGGCCATATTCATGCCCTTGTAGTGGTAATTCACTTTATTGGCACCTGCCACAAACGAGTTCAAAGTCTTCAGCGACTCGTCATAGACCACGGTGATGCCTTCCGGCAAGCCCTTCGGTCCGATGAAGCCAGCGCAGATGCCCATCTCAGGGGTGACGGTGGCGGCATGAACTTCGGCGCAGAGCAGATTGCGGAGCTTGGTCTCATTCACTTCAAGGTCACCACGCAGGAAGACGATGACGAGGCTATCGTCCACATTGCGCTGATACAGCACGGCTTTGCAGGATTGCAAAGGCGACTTGTGCAGAAAGTTGCATACCTCTTCAATGGTCTTTTGGTCGGGAGTATAGACCTCCTCTAAAGGCTCGACGGGGTATTCCTCGTTGTGGACAATGCAGTCGGCGGCCTCGCTGTTGGAGCGGTAGCCGCATTCGGGGCAAATGACGATGGTGTCTTCGCCGATGTCGGTGAGCAACATGAACTCATGCGACACACGACCGCCCATCATGCCTGAGTCGGACTTCACGGCCACCACCTCTGGCACGCCGCAACGGGCGAAGATGCGCTCGTAGGCGCGGTAGGCCAACTTGTAGTATTCCTCCAAGTCCTCTTGCGAAGTGTGGAAGCTGTAGGCGTCTTTCATCGTGAACTCGCGGGTGCGAATGAGGCCGCCTCGCGAACGGGGTTCATCACGGAACTTGGTCTGGATTTGGTAAATCATGAAAGGATACTGCGTGTAGCTCTTCGCGGCATCGCGGGCGAGCTGCACGGCGGCTTCCTCGTGGGTCATGCCGAGCACCATGTCGATGCCATTGCGGTCCTTGAAGCGGAGCAGTTCGGAGCCGATGCTACTGTAGCGTCCCGACTCTTGCCAAAGCGTGCCTGGCATCACGACGGGGAACATAACCTCTTGACCGTCAATGCGGTCCATTTCCTCACGCAGGATGTTCTCGATTTTCTTTGCGATGCGCTTGGCAGGCATATAAAAAGAGAAGATGCCCGTGCCGACGGACTTGATGTAGCCGCCGCGCACCATCAGCGCCTGACTGTCGATGACGCAATCGGCGGGCGCTTTCTTGAATCTCTCTCCCAATAATGTTGAAACTTTCATATCCGGTTGATTTTGTTTGTTCTAGATTTCGGGCGGCAAAGGTACGGAATTTTTCGGTTCATTCGAGACCGTTTTTATACTGTTCCGCCTTTGCCTCGTCGCCTTGCAGCAGGTAAAGCTCATGCAGGTTGCGCATGACTTCCTCGCGGACGTGTGTTTCGGCTTCGGTGAAAGGCCCATCGCCGAGCTTTTCCATCACGAGTTCGTATTCCTCTATTAATTCCTTGCCTTCCTCGCCGTTCGATTCCATTGTTTTGGCGCTGTTGAAGGCAACCATCCAGTCTTTTAGTGCCATAATTCTTGTTTTTTGCGTTGATATTTATGGCAAAAGTAGGAAAATCCATTGTAATTTGAGGAAAAAACCGCATTTTTTGTTCTTTTAAATGGGAATGACGGAATAATTACTATCTTTGCACAAAATTGAATGTCATAAGACGGCCCTTCGACTGGCTCAGGGACCTGCAAAAGCAAAGGTCATTGAACCTGTCGAGACGCCGACAGAATCTTTAAATTTTAAATCTTTAAATCTGAAATACAAATCGTAATGGACTCAAAAATTGCCATGAACCCTAATCGTCTGGTGCAGTACCTCCAAAAACCTGCATCGGAATTCACTCGCGCCGACATCATCCGTTATTGCGAGGAAAACCAAATTGAATTCGTCAACTTCCACTATTGTGGCTGGGACGGCAAGCTGAAGACCCTCAACTTCGTGATCCACAGCTTGGAACACCTTGAAAGCATCCTCACCGCCGGTGAGCGCGTCGACGGCTCCAGCCTCTTCCCCTTCATCGAGGCGGGCAAGAGCGACCTCTATGTGGTGCCGAAGTACAAGACGGCCTTCCGCAACCCCTTCACTGAGGTGCCGACCTTGGACATCCTTTGCTCCTTCTACAACCGTGACGGCGAGCCGTTTGAAAGCTCACCCGAGCACATCCTACACAAGGCGCACGAGGTGTTCAAGAAGACCACGGGTCTCTGCATGGAGACCATGGGCGAGTTGGAGTATTACATCATCGCCGACGACGAGGAAATCTACGAGGTGCCCGACCAAAAAGGCTACCACGAGAGTGCCCCGTTCAACAAGTTCACCGAGTATCGTGTAGAAGCCATGCGCCTCATCGCCCAAGCTGGCGGCCTGATTAAGTACGGTCACTCCGAAGTGGGCAACTTCACCTACGAAGGCAAGATTTACGAACAGAACGAAATCGAGTTCCTGCCCACCAACATCGAGGATGCCGCCGACCAACTCGTTGTGGCCAAGTGGATTATGCGCCAGTTGGCCTACGAATATGGTGTCACGCTGACCTTCGCCCCGAAGATTACCGTGGGTAAGGCTGGCTCGGGAATGCACGTCCACTGCAAGTTCACCAAGGACGGCAAGAGCGTGATGGTGAAGAACGGCGAACTGACCGATTATGCCAAGAAAGCCATCGCCGGTTACATGGTCGCTGGCACTTCGCTGCCCGCCTTTGGCAATCCTAACCCGCTGTCGTTCCTGCGCTTGGTGCCTCATCAGGAAGCCCCGACTTCGTTATGCTGGTCCTACTCGAACCGCAGCGCCTTGGTGCGTGTGCCGCTCGGCTGGATTAGCAATGGCAAGGACATGTCAGCCAACGCCAACCCGCTGGAGAAGAAATCGAACAAGGATTTCAGCGAGAAGCAGACCTTCGAATGGCGTGCCTCCGACGGTTGCGCCGACATGTACCTGCTGATGGCTGCCCTTTGTGCTGCCGCCCGTCACGGCTTCGAGATGCCCGACGCACTTGAAATTGCGGAAAAGACCTACGTCGGCCTCGGTGTGAACATCCACGACGACAAGAACAAGCAACTGCAAGAGAGCCTTGAACAACTGCCCGACAGCTGCGTGGCCGCCGCCAAGGAACTGGCTAAGGACCGTGAAATTTATACCGCCAAGGGTGTGTTCTCCGACAGCATTGTGGACTACATGATCAAGTACCTCACTGCCTTTGACGATGCTCACCTCCGTAAGGAACTCGGCAACGACACGAAGAAGATTCTGAAATTAGTGAAGGATAATATTCACGTCGGATAAACCATCATTGTAGAGACGGAATTACCGCCACGAAGCCTCGCTTTCCATCCAAGGCGAGGCTTCTTTTTGTCGCAGCAGCTCTTGGCGGACATATCCGAGAGTGTTGCGGACCCTGATTTTTTCAAGGAGATCAATTTCTTGAAGCTCAATGATTTCCAAAGCCTGTTTGACGGATTTTCCCTTGGCGACATCCAATTGGAAAGCATAGCCGACACCTTCGATTTCGCGCAAGCTTTTGACGATGGCATCGATGCGTTGGCTCATGATGCAGTTGCGCACAATCAACAGATAGTCGAGGCGCGGACTGAAGTCGAGCAGGGTTTTGTCTTCTTTTTTCACCAAAACCAGGTTGTAAACCAAGCAGTTCTCGCCAGCGGTGTAGTAATAAAAAGAATAGGTCACTCCGTCGGCGATGATGTCGTCTTGCCGGCTGAAGTCGATGGAGAGCTTCCGGTTGATTTGGCACGCAAGTTTGTAATCGGCTAATCCTGAGTTGATTCCGATGGCGTAAGTGTCGTCGAAGGAAGCGGCTCTAATCCTGTTCTTTTCTTTGTGGTTCATGCTGCAAAGATACGTTATTGGACAACATGTTCAACGTTTTTTCTGCGGCTTGTTGCTCGGCTCTTTTGATGGAATAGTCCATTGCATCGGCATAAGGCTTGTCGTTGATGAAAACCTGGACATGGAACAGTTTTTTGTTCTTCTGTTGGTCTTCATCTATCAGCCTGAATTCCACGTGTTTCTTGACCTTTTGCGACCATTCGAGCAGCTTGCTCTTGAAGTTGGTGTCGGTTTGCTGCAACTGATCCAGGTCGATGTGGACACGGACGATGCGGTCGATGATGATGTGTTTGGTGAAATTAAATCCCTTGTCGAGATAGATGGCTCCCATCAATGCCTCGAAGACATTGCCGCCCAATGAGCGGAAAGAGTCGGACTTCCCGTTTTCGGGAGTATATTTTGTATGTGTCTCAAAACCAAACTTTTGGGAGAGACTATTGAGTGAAGCCCTGCTGACGATGCGGGAACGCATTTCAGTAAGAAAGCCTTCAGCTTGAGTGGGATAAGTCCTGAAAAGATAGTCGGCCACGGCTGCGCTGAGTACGGCGTCGCCCAAGTATTCCATGCGCTCGTTGCTGACGTGATAGCTGCCCACGTTTTCCTCCGATTTCGACTTGTGCGTGAAGGCCACACGATACAAGGCGATGTTTCCTGGACGGAATCCGAAGATGTTGTGGATGTAGTCGGAAAGGGCTTGGTCTTCGGGAGCGAGGCGGTTGAAAAGATGGAAAAGTGCCATTATTGTTGGAACTTTTTGAAAATCAAGGTGGCGTTTTGTCCACCGAAGCCGAAGGAATTGGAAAGAGCGTAGTGGATTTCACGCTTGCGGGCCTTGTGGAAGGTGAAATCGAGGCGGTTGTCGATTTGCGGGTCGTCGTCGAAATGATTGATGGTGGGCGGGATGATGCCTTCCTTGAGGGCGAGGATGCAGGCAATGGCTTCAACGGCACCGGCACCGCCCAGCAAGTGTCCCGTCATGGATTTGGTGGAGTTGATGCTGATGTTGTAGGCATGTTCGCCAAACACCTCCTTGATGGCGATAGGCTCGGCCAAATCGCCAGCGGGCGTAGAGGTGCCGTGCGTGTTGATGTGGTCGATGGCCTCGGGTGCGATTTCCGCATCGGCCAAGGCGCGATTCATGCTCAGGATGCCGCCTTTGCCTTCGGGATGCGGTGCCGTGATGTGGTAGGCGTCGGCAGAGGCGCCACCCCCTACGATTTCGGCGTAAATCTTTGCTCCACGGGCCTTGGCGTGTTCGTATTCCTCAAGGACGATGCTACCCGCGCCTTCTCCCATGACGAAACCATCGCGATGGAGATCGAAGGGGCGCGAAGCCGTCAGCGGGTCGTCATTGCGCGTCGAGAGGGCATGCATGGCGTTGAAGCCGCCGATGCCGCATACGCCAATGGCCGCACCCGCTCCGCCAGCAACGATTACCTTGTTCTTGCCGTAACGGATGTAGTTGAAGGCGTCGATGATGGCGTGGGCCGACGATGCGCAAGCCGAAACGGTGGCATAGTTGGGGCCACGGAAACCGTACTTGATGGAAATCACACCGCCAGGCATGTTGGCGATCATCTTGGTGATGAGGAAGGGACTGAAACGCGGCACAAGGTCGGTTTTCGAGTATTCCATCATCTCGTTATAGAAATGGTTGACACCGCCGATGCCCGAGGTCAGCATGATGCCGACATCGTCATAGTCGGTGTTTTCAGGCGTGATGCCCGAGTTGACGATGGCTTCGTCGGCGGCAATGATGTCGAACTGCGCGAAAAGGTCGTATTTGCGCGCGGTTTTTTTGTCGAAAAAGTCGTCGGGATTGTACCCTTTCACCTCGCAGGCGAAATGGGTCTTGAATAAAGTAGAATCGAAACGGGTAATTTCACCGGCTCCGTTTTTGCCGTCCACCAAGCCCTGCCAGAAATCCTTGACGGTGTTTCCGATGGGGGTGATGGCGCCAAGCCCAGTGACAACTACGCGTTTCGATTCCATGAAATCTTTATTGATTCTACTTTTGGTTAGTTCTCAGCACGCATCTTTTCGATGAGGCGAACCACGTCGCCAACGGTCTGGATGCTCTCCTGTTGGTCATCCGGAATGGAGAGGTTGAAGTTCTTTTCAAATTCCATCATCAGCTCGACGGTGTCCAATGAGTCGGCACCGAGGTCGTTGGTGAAGCTGGCTTCCATAGTGACTTCTGAAGGATCAACGCCCAATTTTTCGGCAATGATCGGAACAATTTCATTCAAAATTTCTTGCATAGTTTTCAATTTTAAAGTGAATAAAAAATACTCGTTTTCGGCGGCAAAGGTACAACTTTTTTTTATAACGGTACATTTTTTCGGATTTTTGATGGTTTTAGGGCAAAGGACGAACAGGTTTGGGCTTCTTTCATGGATGGAAATATCCAATCGTATTTGTCTTTTTTTAGTAAATATATAATTGTGTATCAGTATTTTATTGTATACACAAACTTGTGTAATATGAAAATTAGATGTATTTTTGCACGCAAAAACCATATCGCATCATGGACAATAAACCCTTCATGTTTGGCATTCCAGTTGAGGACAGCCACTTCATCGGAAGGCAAGCGGAAACCGAACGTTTGTCGTCCAATTTCAAGTACGGCATCAACACCATATTGATTTCGCCCCGACGCTGGGGGAAAACCTCGTTGGTCAACAAAGTGGCGGCCATGGTCAATTCCAAGGACATTGTCGTGGTTACGATGGATATTTTCTCCTGCCGCAACGAATACGATTTTTACAACGCATTTTCGGAAGCCATCTTGAAACAAACCGCCTCGAAGGTGGAAGAGCGGAAGGATTTGGCCAAAGGCTTCATTGAGCGGTTGGTGCCAAAAATCTCCTTGTTGCTTGACGGACAAAGCGAATACGGCGTTTCGTTGGGCATAACGCCCAAAACCCACCAGCCTGAGGAAGTGCTTGCGTTGCCCGAAATCATCGCCAGCCGCAAGGATTGTCATATCGTTGTCTGCATCGACGAGTTCCAGCAAGTGGGCGAGTTCCCCGACTCCTTGAACGTGCAAAAACGCATGAGAACGGTTTGGCAACACCAGCAAAACGTTTCCTATTGCCTCTACGGGAGCAAAATGCACATGATGACCAACCTGTTCCAGAAGAAAAGTTACCCGTTTTACAAATTCGGCGAACTGCTTTACCTAAAAAACATCCCCTTCGAAACTTGGTTGCCTTACATTCAGGAAGGCTTTGCCAAACAAGGGAAACACATCTCGGAGCAACTCGTGAAGCAATTGTGTGAAAGTGTTGAGTATCAGTCTTCTTATGTCCAACAACTCGCTTACGACACCTTGCTTCTGACCGAAAATGAAGTGACCGAAGACATCCTGAAAGCCGCCCTCAACGACTTGGTTGACCAAAATTCCATCGTTTACATCGAGCAAACCCAATCACTGACCAGTTACCAACTCAACTTCCTTAGGGCTGTCTTGGCGGGGCAATCAACCGAATTTGGAAAGAAAGACCTTAGGGAAACCTACGACTACGGATCGCCGTCGAACATTGCTCGGCTAAAGACTGCCCTTACCGCCAAAGAGTTGATAGAACCGACAGCAAAAGGCTACATCATCGGCGACCCCGTTTTGCGGCTTTGGCTGAGACGGGTTTTGTGAGGAGTCATAAACTCCGCGAGAGATGTGGCTGTCGCATGAGATAACTGTTGGGAAAACAAATATTGTATATATTTGCAGCAAGAATTCAAAAAAAGCATGAAATGAAAAAATGTCTATTCCTCTCCGTCGTTTTGTTGGTTGCAAATGCCCTTGCCGCCCAGATAATTGACCACAAAGGCAACCGCAATCAAACCTATCCCATGGTCATGGAGACCCATCCGGCCATCGTTGAGATGGTCAATCAGGTCGATACGGTGAACCTGTACAATACCATCGCTTGGATGCAGCAATACATCCGCGACGCGACACAACCCGAGGCACTGATTGTCCAGAATTACCTTCTCGACCGTTTTGACGAAATCGGTTTGGAAACCTATATCCATAATCACACAGCGACTATTGGAGGCACCGACACCCTCGATGCAGGCAACGTCATCGCCATACAACCCGGAACGGAGTTCCCCGACGAGTATATCATTATCGCCTCGCATTACGACCACCCCGACGGCCCTGGTGCCGACGACAACGCTTCGGGAACTTCTGGCGTGCTCGAATGTGCCCGCATCTTGAGCCAATACTCGTTTAAGAGAACCATTCTTTACATCCCCTTCAACGGCGAGGAACGCTGGATGGTGGGCAGCTATCCCTTTGTTCAGAAATGTGCCCGCGAAGACATGAATATTTTGGGCGTTTTTGACATGGACATGATTGGTTTCTGGCCCGGCGCGGAATACGGCGATGTCACCATGTATTCTGGTTGCTCCTATATCTCAGAACGGCTTTTTGACTATTATCAACATGTGGCCAACCTCTATGTTCCTGAAATGCCGACTTACCGTTTCACAGCGATGGATTCCTACGGCGGCGACCACATGTGCTTCAACATCTACGAATATCCCGCCTTGTATATCGGCGACATCGAATACCATGCAGAAAACATCCATTACCACCATCCTTCCGACACCATCGGCGCGGGCGTGAACTGTTTCGCTTTGGCCAACGGCTTCGTGAAAGCAGTGTTGGCTGCCGCTGCTGAACTCGCCGACGGATGGTTGGCTCCGCAGGATTTCAGTGCGGTGGTTGAAAATGGAGAAGTGTTGCTCAGTTGGAATGACGCTCCCGAAACGGAGTCATATAGATTGTTCAAAGACAACGAATTGCTTGCCGAAACCGCCGAAACCTCTTTTGTGGATGCAGCTTTCGATGATGGCGAATGGCATCGCTATTATGTAAAAGGTGTCAATGAAAACGGTGTGGAAAGCCCTGCCTCAAACATGGACTCCATTTTTACCAAGGAACCGCTTCAAATTCCAGTTTTTTATGATTTTGAAGATGGTACGGCAGAAGGACTAATTCTGAACAACGACAACTGGGCTTTCGGTTATTGGAAAGATCATTGGAGTTTGAAAGCAGAAACCATTACATACGACAACATCCTGCAAACCGCGGAGTTCCAATGGTTCTCCATTCCAGACTCCATCGACAACCTAGTCCTGGGTTTCAAGATGCACAAAAGAGGGGGAGGCATTTGGTTTCCCCGCAATGTGAATGTGTATGTGGAAGTGACTACCGACAGAAAGACTTGGCATAAAATCGCTATCGTCAATCCCAATTCCCAAAACCAATGGGACAGCTACACCTTCTCATTGAATGATTACATTGGCTGCAATTTTGTACAGCCACGAATCCGGTTCGAGGGCAGCGGTCAAGGCAACACGACGTCAACATGGAATTCCAAATACGTCATCATTGATGATTTGTTCATTGACTTCGATGTGGCTGGAGTCAGCGAACAGCTAATGTCCGAGACATTTCATGTGGCTATCTTGCCCAATCCCACCAACGGGGTCATCAAAATCACGACGGAGACAGAGAAACCCTACTCGGTTTCTGTATATAACATTTTGGGAATCAAAATCTTGAAAAAAGATGGTTTTACTGACGGAACGCTTGATTTGACCAGTCTTCCCAAAGGAACTTATTTCATTTCTGCGGATAACGGAACGGATAGGATAACCAAACGGGTTGTGTTGGAATAGAGTCGTAGCTTGGGGGCGTTGTCCCAAAAACCAATTGAAAAATTGAGCTATAACTCACTTTTTTTCGGGGTTATAGTCAAACTTTTTATGTGTTTTCATCCTTGTTTCAAATAAAAATCAGTACCTTTGTAGCCTCTAAACACAACGATTATGGCTAACAAAATCATCGGAAGGAAAAGAGAACTCGAACAATTGAATTCCATCTTCAATTCAGACAAGGCCGAGCTGGTGGCAGTTTACGGTCGAAGACGTATCGGAAAGACCTTTCTTGTAAAGGGCTTCTTCAACGGAAACTTCGACTACTATGCCACGGGCGTCTTCGAAGGCAGCCAGAAAGACGAGTTGGAAGCGTTCTGCGATATGCTCCGACAGAAGCAGCCGTCGCTCCCTCCTATCAAATCATGGACGGAGGCTTTTACGGCCTTGCGCGACTATCTGAAAAAGTTGCGCAAGAAACGCATCGTCGTTTTCCTTGACGAGTTGCCCTGGTTCGATGTGCCGAAGGGAAAGTTCCTGAAAGCCTTTGAATGGTTCTGGAATAGTTGGGGTTCCACACAAGACAATCTGAAAATGATTGTCTGCGGCAGTTCCACAACTTGGATGACCGACAAGTTCGTCAGTGGCAAGGGAGGCCTCTACAACCGCACAACGGAACGCATCTACCTTGCCCCTTTCAACCTTAACGAATCAGAAGCCTTGTTAAAGTCCAACGGCCTGAATTGGGACCGTTCTCTAATTCTCGATGCCTATATGGTGTTTGGAGGCGTACCGCTTTATCTCAACATGCTGAAGAAAAACTTGAGCCTTGATGCGAACATCGACGAGATGTATTTCCGCGAGGGAGCTCCGCTCCGCAATGAATACGACTTCCTTTTCAGGTCGCTTTTCAAGGACTCTGGCTTCTATATGCGCATCGTTGATGTTATCAGCAAGAAAAACAAAGGTATTACACGACAGGAAATCGCCTCGCAAGCAAAGGTAGCCGCGAGCGGAACCCTCACCAAAGCCTTGAAAAATCTGATTAACTGCGACTTTATCAGGAAATATACAGCCTTTGGCAAGCAAAAGCGTGATGCACTTTATCAACTAACCGACCTTTCCATATTGTTCTACAAACGCTTCGTGGAGAATTACGGTGGCAAAGACGAACACCACTGGATGAATACCATCGATAGTCCATCGAGACGCACATGGACAGGCATCGCTTTTGAGCAGGTGTGCTTGTTGCATGTGCCCCAGATTAAGCAAGCTTTGGGCATTGCAGGGGTGCAGACGGATATATGCTCCTGGCACTTTGCTGGTGACAAAGACACTCCTGGAGCACAAATTGACATGCTCATCGCCCGTCGTGACAAAGTGATCAACCTCTGCGAGATGAAGTACTCGTCATACGAATACGAAATCACGCCCAAATACAATCGAGAATTGCGCGAACATTGCTCCACATTCCGAAGCGTTACAAAGACCCGTCACGCCTTGCACACGACCATGATAACCCCTTGGGGATTAAAGCAAAACGCCAACACAGGAGTCGTTGACCAAATCATCGTCTTGGATAATCTTTTTGACTATAAGTCATAAAAAAATCGGGTTATAGCTCAAAAAATTCTTTCCAAAAACCATAAAAACAACAAAAAGACAAATAAGCAAAAGATTCGCCTTATCAAAACGAAACACCATGGAAACCACCAATAAAAAACTCTTCCTTTTGGATGCCTACGCCTTGATTTACAGGGCGTTCTTCGCTATGAACAAAAACCCTCGGATGACCTCGAAGGGTCTTAATACCTCGGCGGTGATGGGCTTTTTGAACTCGCTTTATGAGATTCTGAAGAACGAGAAACCCACTCATATCGGCGTGGCTTTCGACGTGGCCGGCACCGCCCAGCGGCAGGCCGAATACAGCGAATACAAGGCCAACCGCGAGAAGATGCCCGACGACCTCCGCGATGCCATACCTTATATCATAAGGCTCGTCGAGGCTTTCAACATCCCGATTTACGGCGTGGAAGGCTACGAGGCCGACGATGTCATAGGAACCTTGTCGAAAAAGGCTGAGCAACAAGGTTTTACTACCTACATGATGACTCCTGACAAGGACTTTGGGCAACTCGTCACCGACAAAGTGTTGCTCTACAAGCCCGCCAAGTTCGGCGAGCCAGCGCAAATCTGGGGACCGAATGAAGTCTGTCAGCGTTACGGCATCAGTGAACCCAAGCAACTGATTGACATTCTGGGGCTTTGGGGCGATGCCGCCGACAACATTCCAGGCATTCCAGGCATCGGGGAAAAGACCGCCGCCCAGTTGGTGGGAAAATACGGTAGTGTGGAGAACCTTATCGCCCACGCCGACGAGTTGAAAGGCAAGCAGAAAGAAAATGTGATAGAATTTGCCGAGCAAGGTCTGATGTCAAAGATGCTGGCTACCATCAATTTGGAGGTGCCAGTCGAGTTTGACGAGGAGGAATTGAAAATCAAGGACCCCGACCTGCCTGCACTGATGGCTTTGTTTGAGGAACTGGAGTTCAAGACCTTTGCGAAACGGTTCTTGGAGGATTATAAAGGGAAGCATGGAGTTGACTCCCCCCTGCCCCCCTCAGAGAGGGGGACCCAACCCACAAGGGTGGCAGGAGAGAGTCAAACACCCGACTTGTTCTCAAACGAAACGCCAAACGCATCAGGACAATTCAACTTGTTCAACCAAGGCGATGGGACGGGCGAGCTGTTGGTTTTCTCCGACAAAGCCTCGGCCAAGACCGTGCAACACGATTATAGACTCTTGGAAACCGAAGCCGACATCAAGGCTTTGGTGGAATTGCTGTCAAAGCAAAAGCAAATTGTTTTCGACACAGAAACCACCAACATCGATGTGTATTCCGCTGAGTTGGTGGGTATGTCGTTTGCGATAAAGGCGCACGAGGCTTGGTATTTGCCCATGCCCTCCGACCAGGAAGAATGCCAGAAAAAGCTGGAACTGCTGCGACCTTTGTTTGAGGACGAAAGCATCATGAAAATCGGGCAAAATCTGAAATACGACATTTCCATGCTGGCGCAATACGGCATCAGCGTGAAAGGCAAAACGTTCGACACGATGTTGGCGCATTACCTTTTGGAACCCGAGCAACGCCACAACATGGACTATCTCGCCGAAGTCTACCTCAACTATGTCACCATCCCCATTGAGGACCTGATTGGCAAAGGGAGGATGCAAAAGACCATGCGCGAAGTGCCTGTGGAGTTGGTCAAGGAATATGCTGCCGAGGACGCTGACATTACGCTGCAACTTTATGAAAAGCTAATGCCTTTACTGAAGGAAAACGGCGTGGAGAAGTTGTTCTACGAAATCGAGATGCCACTGGTGCCAGTGCTGAGCCGCATGGAAGCCAACGGCGTGAAGATTGACACGGAAAACCTGCAACAAATCAGCGAGGAGTTCGGTAAAGAGATTCACAAGATTGAGGAAGAAATTTACACTTTAGCGGGCATGCCGTTCAACATCGCCTCACCGAAGCAGTTGGGTGAAATCCTCTTTGAACGTCTGCGCATCGACGAGAAGGCGAAGAAAACCAAGACGGGACAATATGCCACGGGCGAGGAGGTGCTGCAAAAGCTCTCGCACAAGCATCCCATCATCCAAAAGATTTTGGATTACCGCTCGTTCACCAAACTGAAATCCACTTACTTGGACGCGTTGCCGGCCTTGGTCAACCCGAAGGATGGACTGATTCACACCTCTTACAATCAGGCAGTGACAGCTACGGGGCGTTTGAGTTCCAACAACCCGAACTTGCAAAACATCCCTGTGCGTACGGCGCAAGGCCGCGAAATCCGTCGGGCTTTTGTGCCGCGCAGTCCACAATACACCCTTCTTGCCGCCGACTACTCTCAAATCGAATTGCGCATCATTGCCCATTTGAGCCAAGACCCCGCCATGGTCAGCGATTTCAACCTTGGTCACGACATCCACGCGGCCACGGCTGCCAAGGTGTTCCATGTGCCGATGAATGAAGTCACCAAGGAGCAACGCAGCCGTGCCAAGGCGGTCAATTTTGGCATTATTTACGGCATGTCGGCTTTTGGTTTGGCTGAGCGCATGGAGCTTTCGCGCAGCGAGGCCGCCGATATCATTAAAAAGTATTTTGAGGAGTACGCGGGCATCAAGGAATACATGAACCGCAGCATTGCCCTCGCCAAAGAACGCGGTTATGCCGAGACCATCTTGGGCCGTCGTCGTTATCTCCGTGACATCAACGGCTCAAACAGTGTGGTGCGCGGTTTCGCCGAGCGCAACGCCATCAACGCACCCATCCAGGGCAGCTCCGCCGACATGATTAAAATCGCGATGATTGGCATTAATGAGGAGATGCAACGGCTGAAAATGCAGTCGAAAATGATGCTGCAAGTGCATGATGAACTGGTCTTTGACGCGCATTTGGACGAACTCGACGACCTAAAAGCCATCGTCAACGACAAAATGGTGAATGCCATGCCGCTATCAGTACCCGTGGTGGTGGAGATGAACACGGGCGCGAATTGGTTGGAGGCGCATTAATTCCTTGGGTTTGAACAGATAAAACAAGCGCGGAACATCGGTTTTCCCATGTTCCGCGCTTTCTGTTGGGTCTATCTATAACATTAGTAAGCTTTATACTTGTCGCCTGTCTTTTCAATCAGGATTTGGTAATATTCGTCGCTGTACTTGGGGTGTTTGCTGTTGATGGGCACGTATTTCTGTCCCTTCACCGGCTCGCCAGGCGTGTTGAGGTTGCCGTCCATGTACTTCATGAACAATTCTTGATAGAAGCGTTTCCACATGGAACAAAGATCGTTGGCGGCCTTGCAGGAGAAGTTGGTGAGTTCCTTCACTTGGGCTTCGCGGCCTTTCATGGCGAATACTTTCTTGTCCAAGGCAGGAATGACGTTCTCCACCCATTTTGTCTCCAACTCATGCTGACGTTGGCGGATTTCTGGATGGATATAGTCGTACTTGGTGTAGGCCCAGTTGCTCATTTGGTTGAAAGTCCAGAAGGCGGAGGTCTCCGACCATTCCGTCATCGAGCCATTGCCTTCGCGGAAGCTCTCAGGGATTTCGGTCATGCAGGTGTACATGGGGCAGTAGACGCAGTTGTCGGTGTCGTCGACGCCGAACCAGATGAT
>Ga0265298_10003882_pt1 | contig 19423 bp, 7 predicted proteins | sample AusTroGonzalo_MG_3_FD_193486 | JGI IMG/M metagenome (GOLD analysis project Ga0265298, IMG submission 193486) | Bovine rumen microbial communities from tropical cattle in Woodstock, Queensland, Australia - Gonzalo_01 | ecosystem: Host-associated > Mammals > Digestive system > Stomach > Rumen ... | reverse complement strand
AGCCAGAGAATGGATATGCTGTCAGGGCAGATCCGGTTTTTGGCAGAGAATTATCCGGAACTTCGTTCCAGCCAGAATTTCATGGAACTGCAGCGTGCCATCGCGGATGTGGAAGAGCATCTTCAGGCATCCCGCAGACTGTACAATGCAAATGTTACCGCATACAATGCTAAACTGGTTACTTTCCCCAGCAGCATGGTAGCAAGCAGCATTGGTGCAACGCCGAAGGAATTCTTTGTAGCTGATGAGATGAGACGTCAGGATGTAAATATGAGATTCTAAATATGAGATTCTAAATATGAGATTCTCATCAAATGAACCGGCCGCCGGGTGTATGCGCAATACAACCGGTGCCAAACGAAAGCAGGGGATATCGTGCGAGCTTGCCCGCAAAACGATACCCCCTGCTTTTGTTTGATTGTGCGACAGCGAGTGGAGCGAAGCGGAACGAGACATGTACCGCTGATAAGATGAGGCCGGTTCCGTTGACAGAACCGGCCTCATTAAGCTTTATTTTTCTTTTCCTGTTTCTTTTCCTGTTTCTTTTCCTGTTTCTTTTCCGTCTTTCAGGACTACATTCATGTAGTTGAACGGAATCTCGATTCCTGCATTATGCAGAGCCTTATTTACACGGAGATTGATGTCGCTGATCACAACCTCGGAGGCTACTGTGGGGTTGTAGTACACTGTGGTGGCCATTTGCAGGCTGCTGTCCGCAAAGGAGATGAAGTATACCGGCCCGTATTCCTCCTGCCCTTTCCAGGCGGGGATTGTGTATTCGCATTCAATCACGGCATTCCGGATCACTTCCATAGCCTTTTCCACATCCGTCCCGTAAGCTACACTGAAGCGGAAATGGACCGAACGGATCCGGGTGTTGTGGCTCATGTTGGTGATCACTGCAGAATTAACTTTGCTGTTGGGGATTATGTAATCAATGGTGTCCATACCCCGGATCACCACATGTCTCGGGGTGATATCTAAAATGACACCTTTTACTCCGTTATCCATTTCAATCCGGTCACCAATCTCAAAGGGCTTGTTAACACTGATCATGAAACCGGCGAAAAGGTCGGCGATGGTGGCCTGGGCGGCGAGACCGACTACAGCAGCCAGTAACGTGGTTCCCTGAAAGAGAACCTTACCGAAGGAAGCAGTGGCAGAGGAACTCATCAGTACCCAGATGACGGCAATGGTTATGATCAGGCCACGGATAACTCCTTGGGTAAAACGGAGTTTGATATCCTTTTTGCCCATGATTTTTTTGGCGAAAAATCGTTTTTCAATCTTTAGAAGGATGAGAACCACCAGAAAAGCGATGGCTGAATAGGTGAGGATTTCAAGACATCGTTCCACCCAGTTGGTAGGGGTGAAGATCCGGGTGAAATCGACGTCCATACCAAAAAAGTCTTTTTGCGCTATATTTAATCCCATAGAAAACCCCTTTCATCAATACTTACCCTAGTTTATCATAATTTATTCTTTTTTTTCAACCGGCAGAGCGGGCAGATGATGCGCTGTATGTCACGAAAAGCAAGGATGTGGCAGGGATTTCCCTTGTTTTCACATTCTACGGGTTTTATAATCAACTTGGGAAAGTGTGTCCGGGGGACAACGGGCACTGTGACCATCTAAAATAAAACAGTTTCAAGGTTGTGGTTAAGGGTGGCGACATATGGGAAAAAAGAAGAAAATCATTTTATTTGTGAGTCTTGGCGTGGCTCTTATTGCTGCGGGCCTGGTTCTCTTTTTCGTTTTACGTGACAACGGATACCGTCTCCTTAAGGTTTATGAGGTTGAGGGAGATGCAAATGTGGTGCGGGAGAAGATCGGCGACATCACACCCTACAACAACATGGTGCTGGAGAACGGGGACCTGGTTTCCCTCATCAAAGGGGAAATGTGCCTTAAGGCCGACGAGGATAAGTACATTTACCTGGAGGACGGGACAACGCTGAAGCTGAATGCCACTGGCTCCAGTGAGAAGAGCAAGACAGTTATAGAGCTGCAGTCCGGAGCCATCACGAACGATATCCGGAACAAGCTCTCCGAGGGTTCTTCCTACGAGGTAAATACACCGAACTCCACCATGTCCGTCCGGGGAACCATGTTCCGTGTGGCAGTGTATGAGGAGAACGGTGTGAAGTACACCAAGGTTTCCGTCTTTGAAGGTACGGTTTCCACAAGGCTGATTTATAAGGACGGAACCGTGGCTTCGGAATCTGTGGATATTGAGAAGGGCAAGGAAGTGATCATTTATGAGGATGGAACGACCGTTGATTATGTATCATCCACCCCGACAGACATTGATTTCTCGCAGATTCCCGAGAGTGTCATCAATGTGGTGAAAGATGCACAGCAGGATGGACGGGATGTTGCGCTGGGTGATCCGGAGGGCTCGGCCGTTGTGACATTTATGTATAACGGCGCGGTATTCGGGACACAGACCGTGAAGAAGGGTGAAAAGGCGGAGCGGCCGTCGCTGAAGCCGGCGCTTACCGGAGACTGGGATTATGATTTTGACGAGCCGGTAACGGATGATATCATCGTTGAATGGAAGTAAGATTGTTTCTGTGTAGAGGGAGATGATCTTTGGTTGTGGCCATAAATGATAGGAATGATAGAGGAGGCCTTATGATATCAGCAAGTACACGAAAATCATTAAAAAAGATTACCTCTATGGTGCTGTCCTTTGCCATGGTAATGGGAAGTATATATATCAGCCGGAAAAGCGAGGCTGCAGAGGGTGGCAGCAGGCTGACACTGGTGGAAGAAACCGAATTATCCGCAAGCACCACCTTTATGGATGATTCTGAAAACCCGGTAACCCTGGCGGATTTGGATGAACTGGTTATTGAGTCGGACGGAAAACTGACTATTACCGCAGATAGTTCCGTTGCAGGGAATAATAATCTCACGGTTTCCATGGTGGATGGTGCCGAGCTGGTCATCAATAGTGCGGATTTTGTCTGCGGGGAGATTCAGAGTGCCGGGGATATATCAACAGTTTCCGGCGGATCGGTTGAGGCCGGAAAGATTGAACTTTCAGGAACAGGAACACTGATCAACTCGGGAAAGGTTGCTACCGGTGCGCTGGTTCTGGGAGAGGATACCCTTTTCCGCAATAATTCCGGAACATTTACAATTTCGGAGTTTGATACGAGTTTATTTGACGGAGAGTTCATCAATGACGGCAGGGTGATCGCGGATAAAGTGAAACTGGGTCTGATCCAGAATGGATCTAATTCTGTTTATGAGGTGAAGGACTCCATAGATATTACCGGATATAACAGTGCAAATATCGGAATTGTAGAAGCAAAAACGCATACACTGATCAGTTCCACCGGAGGTGGATTTTATCTGAAGATTGGTGAACGTGAGGAATCAGTTTCTCCGGAAAACGGGGATATTTATGAAGCGTATGAACTTTTTGGCCCGGTAAGTCTGGAAAATTTTGACCGGGTGGATGATGAAAATTATCTGGCGGTATATGGAATTACAAATGATAAATATGCCCAGGAGCAGATCCTGCTGGCGCCGAAGGACGGGTATCTGGTAAAGCCGGCCATCGGTGATGCGGAATATGCCACTTCGATTACCTTTACCAAGGAAGATCTGTTTCCTGAAGATAATGGCGGGAATTTTTACGAAGGCCTTTATTTCTACATCATGGATGATGAGACCGGAGAATATGCGACAGGCGAGTATTACCAGATGGTAACGACGCCGGCGCTGAATGAGATCATTTTCGATAATGTGCCGCCGACGGTTACGGTAACGGCGAAAGCCGATGGTGAGACGGTTGCTTTCGCGGACGGGGATAAGATCAAGGCGAAGAAACTTGTGGTTTCCCTTTCTGTTTCGGATGAGAATATGGGGGATGTCATTGATTGTGATGAGAGCGAAGTTACGCTGACGGGTGATGGCGGAATAAAGACGGCTGAGATCGAATTTAATGCAAATAAAGAGGAGGAAGAGGAGCATTACATTTCCATCAGCGATCTTTCCGGAAATGAAGTAAGATATGAGTTTCCGCTGATTTATGCGAAGGATGTTCCGACGGCATCGATCAGCGTGGAAGATATTTTCGTGGGCGGAACCGTGAATCCGGTTCTGGATACAGAATCTGAGGGTAGCGCAACAATTGAGTACAAGCTGAAGGCAGATTCGGAAGCGAGTTATGACGCGGCGGTACCGACGAAGGCCGGGGAGTACTCGGTTCGCGCCACGATCGCGGAGACGGATGATTTTGCGGGAACTATCTGCGAGAGTACATTTTTCATCAAGAGATTTACTCCGACGGCCGAGGTGAGTGTACCGAATGTCTATGTCGGCACCGAGTATGAGGCTGATGTGGATACGGATTCGGATGGGGAGCAGACCGTAGAGTTTAAGGAAAAAGATGCGGACGATTCGGCCTATGATATCACCAAGCCGACAGAGGTCGGAGAGTATGCGGTTCGTTTGACCATCGCGGAATCCGATAATTTTGAGGGCAAAGTAGTTACCAGCTCATTCAAGATCCTCGAGAAGCTGGTGGCGGATGTTACCGTGAATATATCCAATGTTAAGATCGGGGAGGAATATACCCCGACGGTAACCTGTGAATCCGGTGGCGAGGTCAAATATGAATATAAGGTAAAGGGCACGGCAGATTCGACCTATACGGAAACCCCGCCCACGGAAGCAGGAACCTACATCGTACGGGCCACGGTCAAAGAGACGGCGGTATATGCCGAGCTTACCGGGACTGCTGAGTTTACCATCAGCAAGCTGATCATTTCCGGGACGGTAGAGATCGACGACTGCTACGTTGGGGATGAGTATGATCCTTTAATTACCACGGCTTCCCCCGGTGAAAGAACCATTGAGTACAAAGTTCAGGGCGCTGAGGATTCGACATACACTGAAGATAAGCCTGTGGCGGCCGGGGATTATACCGTTCGTGTAACCATAGCTGAGACGATTACCTACGAGGAAATCATCTGTATGGATGACTTCACCATCAGCAGGTATACTCCGACGGCAAAGGTAAGCGTGCCGAATGTCTATGTCGGGACCGAGTATGAGGCTGAGGTGGATACGGATTCGAACGGAGATCAGACCGTCGAGTTTAAGGAAAAAGATGCAGACGATTCGACATATGATATCACCAAGCCAACAGAGGCAGGAGAGTATGCGGTTCGTTTGACCATCGCGGAATCCAATAAATACGAGGGAATCGTAGTTACAAGTACATTCAAGATCAGCGAGAAGCTGGTGGCGGATGTTATTGTGACTATATCCAATGTTAAGGTTGGGGAGATTTATGAGCCGACGGCAACCTGTGAATCCGGTGGCGAGGTCAAATTTGAATATAAGGTGAAGGGCGAAGATGATAATACCTACACGGAAACCCCGCCCACTGCAGCAGGAACCTATATCGTACGGGCCACGGTTAAAGAGACGGCAGTATATGCCGAGCTTACCGGTACTGCGGAGTTCACCATCAGCAAGCTGATCATTTCCGGGAATGTAGTGATCGATGACTGCTACGTCGGGGATGAGTATGATCCTGTGGTTACCACGGTTTCCACGGGAGAAAGAACAATTGAGTACAAGGTTAAGGGTGCAGAGGATTTGACATACGTAAGTGATAAGCCGACGGCAGCCGGAGACTACACGGTTCGTGCGACGATCGCTGCGACGGATACTTATGAGGAGATTATCTGTGAGGATGACTTCACCATCAGCAAACTGACAACGACTGCGGAGGTAGTGATTGACGACTGCTATGTCGGGGATGAGTATGGTCCTGTGGTTTCCACGGATTCTACAGGCGAAAGAACATTTGAGTACAAGGTTAAGGGTGCAGAGGATTCGACATACGTAAGTGATAAGCCGACGGCAGCCGGGGACTACACGGTTCGTGCAACTATAGCCGAGACGGATACCTATAACAGGATTGTATGTTTCGATGATTTCACCATCAGCAAGATTACTCCGACGGTAGAAGTAAGTGTGCCCAATACCAGAGTCGGTTCAACTTACAGCGTAAATGTGGATACGGATTCCGATGGTGATCAAACCATCGAATTTATGGAAGATGTTGAAGGCGCATCCTTCAGTGAGACCAAGCCGACGGCGGCTGGAAATTATATTGTCCGGGTGACCATTGCAGAGTCTGAAACATTTGAGGGAATCGTAGTTACAAGCACATTCAAGATCAGCGAAAAGCTGGTGGCGGATGTTATTGTGACGATATCCAATGTTAAGGTTGGGGAGATTTATGAGCCGACGGCAACCTGTGAATCCGGGGGAGAGATCACATTTGATTACAAGGTGAAGGGCACGGCAGATACGACCTACACCGGAACCCAGCCTACGGAAGCAGGAACCTACATCGTACGGGCAACCGTCGAAGAGACAGCGGATTATGCAGAACTTACCGGGACTGCGGAGTTCACCATCAGCAAACTGACGACGACAGCCGAGGTAGTGATCGATGACTGCTATGTCGGAGATGAGTATTCACCTGTGGTTACCACGGATTCCACGGGTGAAAAGACTTACAAGTATAAAGTAAAGGGTGCAGATGATTCGACATACGATGTTGAGCCGCCGACGGCAGCCGGGGATTACACAGTCCGTGCGACGATTGCTGAGACGGATATCTACGAGGAGATCATTTGTGAGGATGACTTCACCATCAGCAAACTGACGACGACAGCCGAGGTAGTGATCGATGACTGCTATGTCGGGGATGAGTATTCACCAGTGGTTACCACGGATTCCACAGGCGGAAAAACATTCGAGTACAAGGTTAAGGGTGCAGAGGATTCGACATACAATGATGAGCCTCCGACGGCAGCCGGGTCTTACACGGTTCGTGCGACGGTAGCTGAGACGGCTACTTATATGAAAATCGTATGTTTTGATGATTTTATCATCAGCAAGATTACGCCCACGGCAAAGGTAAGCGTACCGAATGTCTATGTCGGGACTGTGTATGATGCTGCGGTAATTACAAATTCGGACGGGGATCAAACCATCGAGTTTAAGGAAGATGTTGAAGGGGCAACCTTCAGTGAGACCAAGCCCGTGGCAGCCGGAAATTATATTGTTCGGTTGACCGTTGCGGAGTCTGATCAATTTGAGGGAATCGTAGTTACAAGTACATTCAAGATCAGCGAGAAGCTGGTGGCGGATGTTATTGTGACTATATCCAATGTTAAGGTTGGGGAGAGCTATGCTCCGACTGCGACCTGTGAATCCGGGGGTGATATCACATATGATTACAAGGTGAAGGGAACGGCAGACGCGACCTACACCGGGACTCCGCCCACGGCAGCAGGAACCTACATCGTACGGGCTACGGTTGAAGAGACTGCAGATTATGCAGAACTTACCGGAACGGCAGAGTTCACCATCAGCAGGCTTACTACGACAGCTGAAGTAGTGATCGATGATTGCAAGGTCGGAGATGAGTATGCACCGGTAGTTACCACCATTTCTACCGGCGGAAAGACGTATGAGTATAAAGTTAAGGGTGCAGAGGATTCGACATATGTGGGTGATCAGCCGACGGCAGCCGGGACCTATACGGTTCGTGCAACAGTTGCTGAGACGGATACCTATGAGAAAATCGTATGCTTTGATGACTTTACCATCAGCAAGATTACTGTAACCGCAAAGGTGAAAATCGATGACTGCTATGTCGGTGATGAATATGCACCGGTAGTTACCACGGTTTCCGATGGCGGAAAGACTTACGAGTATAAAGTACAGGGTACAGAGGATTCGACATACGATGATGAGAAACCGACGGCTGCCGGAGATTACACAGTTCGTGTAACGGTTGCCGAGACGGATACTTATGAGGAGATCATCTGTGAGGATGACTTCACCATCAGCAAGATTACGCCGACGGCCGAGGTAAGTGTACCGAACATCAGGGTTGGAATGGACTACAGTGTAACTGTGGATACGGATTCCGACGGGGATAAAACCATCGAGTTTATGGAAGATGTTGATGGGGCGGTCTTTAGTGAGACCAAACCGACTGCGGCCGGAAATTACATAGTTCGTGCGACCATTGCAGAATCTGATAAATATGAGGGAATCGTTGTTACAAGTACATTCAAGATCAGCGAGAAGCTGGTTGCTGAGGTTATTGTGACGATATCCGATGTAATGATTGGAGAGAGCTATGCTCCGTCTGCGACCTGCGAATCAACGGGCGGGATCACATTTGACTATAAGGTGAAAGGCACTGCAGATACCACCTATAGTGACACCAAGCCCACGACAGCTGGAACCTACATCGTACGGGCAACGGTTGAAGAGACTGCGGATTACGCTGAGCTTACCGGGACTGCAGAGTTTACGATCAGCAGGTTGACAACGACAGCTGAGGTTGTGATCGATGACTGTTATGTCGGAGATGAGTATGCACCGATAGTTACCACTGTTTCCACAGGTGGAAAGACTTACGAGTTTAAGGTTAAGGGTGCAGAGGATACGACATACACAGATGAAAAACCGGTAAAAGCCGGCGATTATACCGTTCGTGCAACCGTAGAAGAGACAGATACCTATAAGAAGATCGTATGTTTTGATGATTTTACCATCAGCAAGCGGACTGTAACGGCAACTGTGGAGATCACAAACTGCTATGTCGGTGATGAGTATGCACCGGTAGTTACCACGGTTTCTGACGGTGGAAAGACTTATAAGTATAAAGTTAAGGGAACAGAGGATTCGACATATTCGGATGAGAAGCCGACTGCGGCCGGAGAGTACACGGTTCGTGCGATGATCGCTGAGACGGATACCTATGAGGAGATCATCTGCGAGGACGATTTCACCATCAGCAAGCTGATTGTATCCGCAACAGTGGAGATCGAGAACTGCTATGTCGGAGATGAATATGCACCGGTGGTTACCACGGTTTCTGACGGTGGAAAGACTTATGAGTACAAGGTTAAAGGTGCAGATGATTCGACATACGTAGGGGATAAGCCTACAGCAGCCGGAGAGTACACGGTTCGTGCAACTATAGCTGAGACAGATACCTACGAGGAGATCATCTGTGAGGACGACTTTACTATCAGCAAGCTGACAGCGGGAGCTGAGGTAGTGATCAATGACTGCTATGTCGGCGATGAGTATACACCGGTAGTTACCACGGTTTCTGACGGAGGAAAGACCTTTGAGTATAAGGTTAAAGGTGCAGAAGATTCGACCTACAAGGGTGAGAAGCCTGCTGCAGCCGGAGATTACACGGTTCGTGCGACGATCGCTGAAACGGATACCTATGAGAAAATCGTATGCTTCGATGACTTTACCATCAGAAAGCTTACGCCGACGGCAGAGATCAGTGTGCCGAACATCAGGATTGGTATGGACTACGGCGTAACTGTGGATACAGATTCTGACGGAGCGAAAACCATCGAGTATAAAGAAGATGTTGCGGGTGCGGCCTTCAGTGAGACCAAGCCTACGGCAGCAGGTAATTATATTGTTCGTGTAACCATCGCGGAAACCGATACATTTGAGGAATGCGTGGTTACCAGCACATTTAAGATCAGCGAGAAGCTGGTTTCGGAAGTGACGGTAACGATATCCGATGTTAAGGTTGGGGAGAGCTATACTCCTTCCGCGACCTGCGAGTCGACGGGCCAGATTACATTTGAATATAAGGTGAAAGGCACTGCTGATACTACTTACAGTGAGACACAGCCCACGGCAGCGGGAACCTACATCGTGCGTGCAACGGTTGCAGAGACAGCAGACTATGCAGAACTTATCGGAACGGCGGAGTTTACCATCAGCAAGCTGATTGCAACCGCAACGGTAGTGATCGATGACTGCTATGTCGGAGATGAATATGCGCCGGTGGTTACCACGGTTTCCGATGGCGGAAAGACTTACGAGTATAAAGCTAAGGACGCAGAGGATACAACATACACAGGTGTTAAGCCGACAGCAGCAGGACAGTACACGGTTCGTGCGACTGTAGCTGAGACAGATACCTATGAGAAGATCGTCTGCGAGGATGATTTTACCATCAGCAGGATTACGCCGATGGCGAAGGTAACGGTTCCGGATTCCAAGGTCGGTACAGCCTACACAGTCAAGGTGGATACAGAATCTGATGGAGCTGTAACCATCGAGTATAAGGGGGATGCTGAGGGGGCGACATTCTCGGAAACCAGGCCGACAGCAGCAGGAGATTATGTGGTCCGTGTTACCATCGCAGAGACGGATACTTACGAGAAGGCTGTCTGTGAGGATACTTTCACCATCAGCAAGAATTCGGTATCGGCAAAGATCAATGTATCGGATATTGTGATTGGTACTGCCTATGCACCGTCGGTAAGAACAACTTCTGACGGAGCAGTGACATATGCTTACAAGGCAAAAGACGCAGATGACACGATGTACAGCGGATCAAAGCCGACAGCAGCAGGAACCTACACGGTTCGCGCAACCATCGCAGAGACGGATAAGTATCTGGAAATAGTGGTTACGGAAGATTTCACCATTCGGAAGATTTCCAACGTAACTGCAACGGTGACCGTACCGGATATTACCGAGGGAACAGCCTTTACACCGAAAGTTACAACAAAGTCGGATGGGGCAGTAACATTTGTTTATAAAAAGAGCATTGACGGCGATTCTGCCTATACGGATAAGAAACCGGAAAAACCCGGAACCTACACGGTTCGTGCAACGGTTGCAGAGACAGAGACTTACGAGAAGATCATCTGCACGGGAACCTTCACCATATTTGAGAAGGTGGAGCCGGAGCCGGACCCCGAGCCGGAACCTGAGACAGAGAAATTGGTACCGGTATCTAAGATCACCATTACCGGGCGGATCTATTACGGAACAAAGTATGAGCCTTCCTTTACTACGAATTCTGACAGCAAGGAAGAGGTGGTATATCTCTACCGCAACCGGGATACGAATTCCGGATATTTCCGCGAGAAACCGCAGTCACCGGGACGATATTCCGTACGGGTTTCCCTTCCGGAAACGGAGAAATATCAGGCTGCTGCTGTAATGGCAGATTTTGAGATCGTATATCTTCCCGCGCCCTCACCGGCTTACAGCTTTGTGGGTGAAATCGGAAAGAATGATTACTTTATCGAGGATATCCGTGTTGCGGCACCGAAGGGCTATCACATTTCCACCAGGATCGGCGGCGAATACGTGGATGAGGTGCCTTACGAAGGACTGACCAACGGCATATGCCTTCGCCGGGATTCGGACGGAGCCATGACAGCTGCGATCCTTGTAAATGAAGTGCTGAAGAAGGATGCGGAACTTCCGAAAATGACCGGGGAGATCCGTGACGAAGATGGAAAGACCCAGTCCGTAAATGAGACAATCTATGCAAATGAGATCTCATTTGCCATTGGAGACGACCATCTTACCGTGGTCCGGGTGAACGGTATACCTATCACTCCGGAGGATAATCAGGCTGAAATCCAGCTTGAGACTAACGGCGGTGAGCTTGAGTACTACATCGAAGCGGAAGATGAGGCCGGAAATATCCTCTCCTTCGTAATCCGTCTGTTTGCAAGATGGATGAAGGATGACACCATGCCGGATGGATTCAAGGTAATCCTGAAGGGCGGCCACCGGTATAAGCTGAATATCGGCAGTTGGCGCCGTACCGGGGACTCTACGGTCTATAACGGCGGTGGTGAGTTCTATGTGGACGAGGACACGGAGTGTACATTTAACAAGATCAATTAGATTCAACATTTCAATACAGATTTAAACTGGATGAAAAGGTATGAAGAAAAACATTAAATTAATCATTGAATCCATACTCGTCGGTCTTCTGGTGTTCTTCCTCACAATGACCAACCTGTTCAAGGCACTGGATTACATGGTGAGTGATCCGCTGTATCAGATGCCGAGAGGTATCGACAGCAAGATCAAGATCATCGGGATCGACGAGAAAACACTGGCGGAGCTGGGGCCGATCCAGACCTGGTCCCGGGGGAAGTACGCGGAGCTGATCGGGAAACTGAATGAAAATGAGCAGGCAAAGCCTATGATGATCGGCTTCGATATTCAGTTTTCCGGCGAGGTGGATGCCGGAGATGTGGCATTCGCTGTTGCTGCGGCGCAAAGCGGAAATGTAGTTGTTGTGAACCAGTTGATCTACAAGTCCAGGATCGAGGTGGATGAGGATGGAATGCTCGTTTCACCAATCGAAGGAATTGATGAGCCCTATGATACACTGAACCAGGTGACAGTCGCGGGCTACAGCAACATGGCGCAGGATTCGGACGGGGTAGTCCGCCGGATTCTGCCCACGCAGAAGTATTCCGGGAAGACCATTTCCATGTTTTCCAAGGCGCTGTATGATACCTACTGCGGGATTCAGAACATTACACCTCAGGAGATTCCGGTAGACAAGTACGGACGGAGCATTATCAATTACTCCGGAAAGCCGGGGGATTATGAGTGCGTATCCATGGTGGATGTGCTGAACGGGACCATTGACACCCGGGCCTTCAGCGACAGTATCGTGCTGGTGGGGGCGTATGCGCCGGGCATGCAGGACAGCTTCAAGGTTCCGAACGGCGGCAGCAGTCAGATGTACGGGGTGGAAATCCACGCCAACATCCTGCAGTCCTATATGAAGAACCAGTTTGCGGTAAAGGGTGATCCGGTCATCTTCGCTCTCATCACTGCCATCTTTGCCATGCTGCTGCATTTTCTGTTCCGTAAGCTGAAGATCTGGCAGTCGCTGCTTCTACTCATCGGTGCGGTTGCGGCGGAAGTGTTCCTCTGCATACTGATGAATAACAACGGGGTGACCTACAGTATGGTCTACTTCCCGCTGGTGATGTTCCTTTCATTTATCTATTCCCTGGCCATCGGTTATCTGGTGGAGCAGGCAAGGCGGCGGAAGGTGCTTACCGCTTTTCGGAAATATGTGGCGCCGCAGATCGTGGATGAAATCTCGAAGAAGGGAGATTTTTCCATCAAGCTGGGTGGCGAGAACCGGGATATTGCAGTGCTTTTCGTGGATATCCGCGGATTCACCACCATGTCCGAGGCGCTGGAGCCGGAGCAGGTGGTGGCGATCTTAAATGAATACTTAAGCCTTACCACGAAATCCATTTTCGACAATCTGGGAACGCTGGATAAATTCGTGGGTGACGCAACTATGGCAGTCTTCAATGCTCCTTTCGATCTTCCGGATTATGAGTTCCGGGCGGTATCCGCAGCGATGGATATCGTAAAGGGCGGCGAGGCATTGGAGAAGGATCTTCTGGAGAAGTTCGGACGGAGCGTGGGATTCGGTGTGGGTGTGCATTGCGGACCCGCCGTTGTCGGAAATGTAGGCTGTGATGTCCGGATGGACTATACGGCTATAGGTGATACGGTAAATACCTCAGCCCGTCTTGAGGCCAATGCAAAGAAGGGGCAGGTGCTGATCAGCGATACCCTGTATGAACGGCTGAAGGGAAGACTGGAGGTTGAAGATGTCGGGGAGATCCCGTTAAAGGGTAAGAGTAAGGGCGTATTCGTATACTCCGTAAAGAATCTTATCGGGGGCGTGATCGAGGACGCCGGGGATAAGAACGGGAAGAAAATAAGCAAGAAGTCCGGGAAACAAACGGAAGAGAATTCAGAAAAGAAAACGGAAGAGAAAACGGAAGAAGATACAGAAAAGAAAAGTGCAGATGACACCGGGGATAAAACGGAGGGTTAACCTGAACTGAATGTCGAGAAGGAAGAAGGTGGGGTAAATGCTGAAATTCCTGGGGCGGAGGTCTGCTTTTCACGAAGAGCAGAATAACGCATATTTTATTGACGGAGACCGTCTGGTGCTGATTGACTGCGCCATGGACGGGTTCCACAAGATCCGGAGAATGGGGCCGGACAAACTTGCGGCTTTGTATCGCGGCGTAAAAGCGGAAGATGAACAGCCTGCGGAGAGCAAGATCCGTGAGTTCGTGGTGCTGGTCACCCACACCCACGGGGATCATGTGGGCGGAGTTCCGATGCTGATCCATTACGCGTATTACATATTGAAAATGCCGGTAACTGTGATCGCACCCTCAAAGGAAGTCTGTGAGGATATGGCCTATCTCTTAAACCGGATGGAGGGATGTGCACCGGATGGATACCGGTTGATCACGGCTGAGGAAGCAGACTTTATCTGGCTGAAGGGGGCGATCCCTACGAAACATGCTCCGGAACTGGAGGGCCGCTGCTTCGGCTACCGGCTTACGATCGACGGACGGAACGTGATCTACACCGGAGATACCTGTACGCTGGATCCGTTTCTTCCATATATCGAGGAAGGAACGGTTCTTTATACCGAAGTATCTGCCTTCGAAACGCCGGTGCATTTCTATGTGGGAAGGCTTTTTGAGAAGGAAGAGTTTCTGAAGGCGAAGAAAGCAGAAGTATACCTCATGCACCTGGATGATCAGGAGGCTATACTGGAGAAGACGAAGAATACCGGATTTAAGCCGGCGGCGCTTTTTTCCGAATGATACGGATGAAAAAAGAGAGATTGAGGGAGGAGAAACCATGCAGGAAAAGGAAAAAGTATTAACCGACATTTTTGATATCAGTGACAAGCTTTATCGTGAAATGTGCAGCAACAAGGATAATGACCATGCTACGCTTTTCAAGTATCTGACGGAGCTGGGACGATCCATGACGGATTCGGACCGGGCCAGCTTCTGGAAGTGGGACCGTCGCCGCGGCGAACTCTGGACCACATCGGCTACCGGAGTGGACCGGATCGTGATCCCGGACAATACCGGCCTTGTAGGTAAGGCCCTGAAGGAGCAGCGGGTAGTGGTGACCAATGATCCCTACAATGACCCTGATTTCAACTCTGCAGTGGATAAGAAGACCGGCTATGTGACAAAGTCCGTGCTGGTTATGCCTGTGGCGAATATTTACGGAGATTTCATCGGTGCATTTCAGATCATCAATAAGAACAATGATGCCGGTTTCGATGAGGTAGAGGATGTGCGGAAGCTTTCACTCGCGGCGCTGATCTGCGGTATTGCGCTGGAATCCGAGACCTTCCTTGAGGATTCTCACCATGACAAGCTGACGAAGCAGAAGAACCGCATGGGCTTCTACAGCGATTTCTCCCGCAAGTATGCGAAGGTGCTGGATGAGGGACGTCCCATCAGTCTTTATATATCCGACATCGATAAGTTTAAGCGTGTAAATGATACCTACGGGCACAATGCAGGAGATGTGGTACTAGCTACTGTAGCCCAGACCATGGCGAAGGCCTGTGGGGATAATGAATGCGTATACCGCTGGGGCGGTGAGGAATTTATCATGATCATGACGGACACCACCCTGGAGCAGTGTGTGGCAAAGGCAGAGAATATCCGCGAGACCATTCAGGCGACGCCCTGCGATTCCGAGGGCACCATCATCAATGTCACCATGAGCTTCGGCTGTGTGCAGTTTGACCGGGAGAAGTCCATCGAGGATAACATCAGCGTGGCGGACGGCTTCCTCTATGTGGCAAAGGAGTCGGGAAGAAACCGCGTGATCTGGGAATAAAAGGAATATCTATGTGGAAGAGGAACATGCCATGCCGGGGGTGTTCCTCTTCGCCCTTTTTTCGGGGGACTGTGAATCCGGCGCTCCGTCAGTTAATACCGGCAGAAGAGAAATTCTTTCCATGAATTACTGCGAATCTGTCGTATATAGAATATAGTTCCTGCATATATTACGGGGGAAATGCGCGAAAAAGTCCGGAGTCCGGTAGATTCAGGCAAGCCCGGGGTATTTCACAAGATTATTTCTTGCGGTTGCATTTTTTAAAAAGGTAGTATATACTGAGAAGGTTAAACTGATACTATGTAAACCAAAGCTTTAAATTAAAGGACGGAAATGTATGAGTGATCTCGAAAAAAGAGAACAGGAAACAGGAAATCCTACGGCGCAGAATTCTTCAGATTCTGAAATGATCACATTGACGGATGAGGAACTGGAGTATATCCGGGAGATGGAGCAGGAGGAAGAAGATATCCTCTCCGGAAAACGGACAGTGAAGGGACTTGATTCTTCAGAGAAGGAGAATACCCAGAAAAGTACTTCAGCCGCCCGGACAGATCGTGCAGATGGTGCGAGGAGAACTCAGGGCGCCGGTGAGAGTCGTGGAAGAGCATCCCAGGGAGGAACATCCGGCGGGAGAGAATCCGGTAAAGGCGATGCCCGTTCCGGTGCAGGACTGCAGCTTCCCAAGGGAGCTCAGCGTGATGACAGAGAGACTATAGACAGAGTTTCATCGGATCGCAGACCATCAGATCAAAGATCATCGGATCGCAGACCGGGTGAAAGAAGGTCTGCAGACAGACGTCCGGCGGATGACAGAAATTCAGATAGAAATTCAGATAGAAACTCTGATAGGAGACCATCGGATCGCGGCAGTTACAGAAATGAAGGACGCGGAGAAGAAAGATCTATGGGAAGCAGAAATGCATCGGGAAGACCCCAGGGTAACGGCGGATCGGGTAACCGGAATTCCGGCCGTCCGGCAGGAAAGATCACGATGGAAGATCGTGTAGATAATTTCTTCCGGAACCACAAGCAGCTCTTCTTCTTTATATCAAGAGCGCTGATCCCTGTAATCTATTTCTACTATGAAGCCATATTCAATCTGACCACAGTGCGGAACTTCTGGGGCATGCAGACATTCTACATCCTCCTGTTCTCCGTATTCTTCGGTCTGATCGGATCCCTGCTTTCTTCCATTTCGAAGAACAGGACCGTGAATATGTGGCTAAAGGCATTTTTCATCTTCCTGCCGGTAATCCCGTTCCTCATCGAATATTTCGTTTACCTGCAGTTTAAGGTGTTCTATGACCTGAATACGGTACTTGGCGGTGCAGCAGATGCGGCCGGTGGTTTCCAGGCAGATATCATCCGACTGATCACATCTCCGCAGGGTATCCTTCACCTGGTACTTTATTTCCTTCCCACGGTACTGTTCCTGGTATTCGAACTGGCCTGGGATAAGAAACACCTGCTTTCCATGAAGACCGGCAGCAAGCGGAAATTCAAGCTGGCCATTACCATGGTGGCTGCCTATGTTGTCGCTCTGATCATGATCGCATGCGTGAAGAAGTACCGTCTGGTTTATGATTCCGAGTACTACTTCGAAAGTGCGGTTACGGATTTCGGACTCCTTACCGGTATTCGTAAGGAAGTATGGCGGAAGATGACGGGCGCGAATTCACAGACGAATTTCGATATCGGAGATGCGGATGACAGCCATGTGGCTGAAGGCGATACCACGCCAAGTACGAAGAGTTCTACTCCTTCCACATCCTCAAATACCGGCGGTGAGCCCGGCACGGAACAGGTGACCACGGAACAGGAGAAGGTTTACTCCGCAAACCGCTACCCCATTTCCTTCTCGGATCTGGCTAAGCAGGACAGTGGTACCTATGCAGAACTCGATAAATATGTGGCATCCCTGAATGCGACCATGCAGAATGAATACACGGGACTTTTCGAAGGAAAGAACCTGATCTTCATTTCCGCAGAGGCCTTCAGCGGGGATATCATTGATGAAAAACTTACCCCGACACTGTACCGGATGGCGACAAAGGGAATCAACTTCACGGATTACTATCAGCCGGCCAGTGCAGGAACCACAGGCGGTGAGTATTCGAACCTGATCGGTATGCTGCCTACCATGGGTGGTCAGTCCATGAAGCAGCTGGCGACGTATAACAACTACTTTACCATGGGCAGTCAGCTTGACCGGCTTGGCTACTACGGTAAAATGTACCACAATAACGATTACACCTATTACAGCCGTAACCTGACCCACGTAAACTTAGGCTACAGCGATGGTTTCGAGGGCTACGGAAACGGTGCGGAGGCCTATATCTCCGGCGGATGGCCTGAGAGTGACCTGGAAATGGTCAAGGGTACCTTCCCGCAGTATATCAACAAGCAGCCCTTCAACATTTACTACATGTCCGTCAGCGGACACTCAGCTTACAGTGTGGCTTCCAATGCACAGACCAGAAAGCACTGGGATGAGGTGCAGAACCTTCCGTATTCGGATGATGTAAAGAGCTACATTGCGGCAAACCTGGAGTTTGAGGCATCCCTCGACTGGCTGGTGAAGAATCTGGAAGCGGCGGGAATTCTGGATGATACCGTTATCGTAATCTCGGCGGATCATTTCCCCTATGGTCTGGATAATGACGCGGCGCTGGGACAGATGCCGTATCTGTCAGAGCTTTACGGATACAATGTAGTTAATTATCTGCAACGTGACCACAACCGGCTGATCATCTGGAGCGGCTGTCTGGAGAAGATGGATCCCATCGTAGTGGATACACCGGTTTGCTCCATCGATATCCTGCCCACGCTGTCCAACCTGTTCGGAACCTACTGGGATTCACGGCTTCTGCCGGGACGCGATGTGTTCTCCAATGCAGAGCCCATTATGTTCAACCTGTTCCGTAACTGGAAGACAGATAAGGGTACCTATGTGGACGGCGAGTTCGTTAAGAATAATGCATCCGAAAAGCTGGGTGAGGACTATGAGGATCGCATCCAGAAGATCGTAAACAACAAGATCAACTATATGTACGGTGTGTTGGAAACGGATTATTTCGGCCATCTGTATAACCTGGGAGTTTTCCCGACGATTGAAAAGAAGTATGATTACACGAAGGCACCTACGATCTGGACGGAGGATGTGACCGAGAAGAGAAACGGCTCGGGAACATCTTCCGGCGGCACGGGTAACGGGGGCACCGATAATGGCGGCGCCGGAGAAGGCGGCGGAGCGGACAACTCCCAGGGCGGTGTGGATGAAAACGCCGGCGGCGAAGGGGTTGTGATCAATCCTAACTAGTACAACGAATAATAATTAACCGGCACATACACTTGTCTGATTGCCCATCTGCTGCTTCAGCCTCAATCGGCAATGCCCGCAACAAAAAGAGCAATTCTTCTGAACTTGGAAGAGTTGCTCTTTTTCATGTGTTGTAAGAAACTATGATTTCCTTTATAATCATTTATATGACATGTTTTCGTGCTGGTTTTGGAGAGGAGGAACGACATGAGCAGTGTTAAAAAGACTTTGATTGGTATTCTGTTTTTTGGGATTGTTTTGTTCCTTGAAACAGGTGTCGTGAGGGCGGATTCGCCGGAAAACGGCTGGTTCGTCGAGGATGAAAAAACATACTATTATGTTGATGGGGAGAAAGCTGTAAATCAGATTCTTGAGATCGACGGGAAATACTATGGGTTTGGTCCTTCAGGGGCGATGTACATAGATGAGGAGTTTTGCCTTGAGGCCGGACATACCTATTGGGAAGATGATCGGGAGTTTTCGACGATAACCCGCGAACCTGTTGATCACTATAAAGCAAAGTCGGATGGGACATTGTATCGTAAT